>Ga0185299_10000370_pt1 | contig 129426 bp, 104 predicted proteins | sample PaiPotPPA55metaG_FD_128002 | JGI IMG/M metagenome (GOLD analysis project Ga0185299, IMG submission 128002) | Iron sulfur acid spring bacterial and archeal communities from Banff, Canada, to study Microbial Dark Matter (Phase II) - Paint Pots PPA... ... | reverse complement strand
CCTGATCGCGGTCCAAACGGGCAAAACTTTAAGAAAATACTTTTTTGCAGCGCGGCCTTGACAAGTTCGGCTTCATAGAAACCCCAGGCTCAGTCCTATAGTCCCTTCGGGACAAAATCCTGTTTCACACCCTGTCCTCTAAATCGATCCAACGTCAGGTGAGCGTGCCGAGGTAGAGCCCGCAATCTTCGAGGACGAGCATAGCCTGCCCGACGGGGCGAAGTTGGGAGCACGATTTTGATCGCCCCGGGCACCATATAAAAATTGCTGTACCAGCCGGTATCCGCCATAAAAGGGCTATCCCCGGTTATGAAGAACTACTTCATTTATCTACCGAATAGAAAATTGCGTGACCCGTGGGAATGTGTGGCCAGGTCGGTGGGATATTCCAAGATTGCTCCCCATCAAGGTTATCCGCCGCTGCGGCATCCCGTTGATCATCATTTTAGTTGGGCGAACGGCCGAGTCCTCCGAGCTTACCAGATTATCTATATCGCAGAAGGACGCGGCGTGTTCGAGTCCGAAGGTACGGCCAAGCGTTGGCGAGTTGGCGCCGGGATTGTCCTCTTACTCTTCCCCGGGGTCTGGCATCGTTATGCACCGGACGAGAAAACCGGTTGGGCGGAACATTGGATAGAATGTAACGGTGGCTGTTTTGATCGGGCGAGAGAATCCGGTCAGATCGCTCCGGAGCACCCAGTGCTTCGAGTCGGTTTTGTTCCGGACTTGCTTCTTTGTTATGACCGGTGTCACGGCCTAGCTCAAAGGTTGTCTGCGGGAAGCCAAACTTTGCTTTCGACCATGGGCATACATATGTTATCACTGGTCCTGGAGGCAGCTCGACTCCGTAGAAGCGCGCCGTCGCCTGGTGATGACTTTGTCCAAAGTGCTCAACGGTTGATTATGGAAAAGTATCAAGAGCGGATACGGATGCAGGAAGTCGCCAGTACCCTGCGCGTCGGCTATTCGCGATTCCGGCAGGCCTTCAAGAGTCGACCGGCCTCAGTCCCAAGCAGTATCAGCTCCAAGCGCGGATCCAGAAGGCGCAAGATCTCTTGCTGAATACGGCCATGTCCGTAAAAGAAATCTCCTTGGTTCTCGGTTTCGATTCTCCCTATCATCTGTCGCGGCAATTCAAACATCAGGTCGGCCTCGCGCCACGTTATTGGCGCCAGCACCGCCGACCGGTACACGGTTAGCCGTTTGCAGTTGGCAGTTTGCGGTGGCGCTTGGCCACTCCTCCCATAAGTCCCATGTGTCCCATAAAGCTTGTCGCGCCGTAGGCTTGGCGAAGGCGGATCCCATTCGCTCGGGGCCGAATAGCTCCAATTTATGAGAAACCGTGACCGGAGCTGCATCCCGGGAACCGTGAACCACATCGACAACCGTCTCCATTTACCGTAAATCGTGAACCGCCAAACAGCAAACTGTGAACGGTGAACCGCGAACAGTGAACCTCGAACCTTCCACCATGAATCTGGCAGCATTTCCGAAGCGCCCTCTGGAATTGCCCGATGGAACTGGCACCGTGAAAAAAGTACTAGTGCTCTTACTTTGCGCGTTGTTTTTCGCGGGGTGTTTCCTGGTTTTTTCAGTGGCACTCGCGCCTGGGGTCCTTGAAGACATTAGGCTAGAGAAAGAAGGCAAACACGCGCTACGAGGGACTGTGGGCGGCGAAATCAGAAGCAGGCTATTTACCAATTGGGCCGATCTAAAGCTGGATTACACTATCCCCGGCCGCGGCCGGAACGGAACCTCTTTTAGCCGAAACAAGGCTCTCTTTTTTGTCGGTGATCTCGATGAATCTCAAGACCCATTCATCGTGTACTTGGAGAGTGATCCGTCGATCGCAACCGCTTCGTATGCGCTCGATCTATTGATGAATCGGGAAATCACCTTAGCCGCTTCCTTGGCCATAGAGCTAGGCTTTGTGATTCTCGCGATCGCTGGCTGTCTCCGGGTGGTCGCCATCGGTCGCAGCTTGCGTCGGGCAGCGGATCACCCTGAGCCGGTCGAGGTAACCATTCTTAGGGCTCGATTCTATCGCCGTCGCCAATACATTCGCTACGAATGGCAAAACCCGCGGCGCCGTCGCACGACCGTGACCTGGAGACAAGACCGGGAGCCGTTGTTTACCAACTCAACCCGTGAGCGCGCGCTGGCCGTTAAAGGCCCCGACGGTTATGCCCATCTATTAGATTCCGAATTCCGGCCATTCGAGCTCTCAGAAGAAGAAAAGGCGCAGGTCCTAGGGAAAGGAGCTGGGAGTTAGCGCAAACTATGAATTCTGCTGCAAAAACCTCGACCGTGACGCCCACCTCGTTAGCGGTCCGGCGACTGCCCATGCGCGTCAACCTAAGGAGCACGGCGTATCCGCGCTTCCGGTAGCGGCGACTGTCCGATCAGGTTTGTGGTGCGATCCGCCCGATGGTAGGCCCGAAGCGAACAAGCGTTCCTTGGCTCAACGCGCAGTCGCCATCCCAGCGCTGGGAGGGATCGCGTCCTCGCGATCCGCCGTTCCCGAAGCCCATAGCCTTCCCTGATCAAGGACGAAAATGCACCGTTGGCTTCGGGAACGTCTTCGCGGCGCGCGGGGATCCAACTTCGCCGAACGCAACCGCAAATGGCCGTAAGACCACAGGCTACGTCGGACAGGCAGCGCGCCCTCCCCATCAGGGGCTCCGCGACCGCTTAGGTTGACGCGAATGGGCAGCCGCCGGACCGCTACCGGGAGCCCGCGTCCGTCGGGTGCAATTCCAACGCAGTGCAGAACTCCAACACTCCAACACTCCAACACTCCATCACTCCATCACTCCATCACTCCATCACTCCATCACTCCATCACTCCATCACTCCATCACTCCGCGCGGCCGGATTCGAGGACGACGACGAGAACGAAGCGCTGGTGAGCCCGGTAGAAGCCTAAGCCACCGCCATCACGGTTTCGCTACGATAGCGCCGCAGCACGCTATTAAATACCCTCAACGCCTCCGAATTTACTTCGTTCCGCCAGACGAAGTTCCGCCGGAGCACCGCGTCCCGAGAGGCTAAAGTGCGATAAGCTAGCCCGCGATCAATCATCTGCGTCAAAGTCTCAGAGGCAATCGCGATGCCGGTCCCGGCTGCGACCATCGCCAATACCGCTTGCACGCTGTCGGATTCCTGCACGATTCGCGGCGTAAAACCGGCTGCCATGCAAAGCTCATCAACGAATCCCCGGAAAGGAGCAGCTCGGTTCCGGGATATCATGACCCAATTCTCGTCTTTCAGATTGGCGAGCGTCAGCTTACAGGGCTTATGGGCAAGCCGATGGTCCTCCGGAAGAACGATCACCAAGGGTACTGTTTTCCAATTAAACAGCTTAAGATCCCACAAAGGCTCAGCCGGGCCGATCCCGAAAAATCCGCCGTCCAGTTTGCCTTCGCGGATATCATTGAGCTGATCGCCAGGTTCCATGTCGACCAGTTCCACTTGGCACTGCGGGCGCGCCTTCCGAAACGTTCGCAGCACTTCCACCAGATCCGGCGCCAGCAGGTAACCGATAAACCCCAAACGGAGCCGCTCGGTCTCGCCTTGTTGCATTCGCTGAACCGTGATCATCGCCCGATCCAGCCGGTGAAGCGTTTCTCTAGCGTCATTGAGGAAATTTCTGCCCGGCGAAGTCAGCTCCACCGACCGAGTCTTTCTTCTTAGTAGCTGGACCCCTAATTTCCGTTCCAGACTCTGGATTTGCCGGCTTAACGGTGGTTGCGACATGTGTAAACGCTTCGCGGCTTTCGAGAAGTGGAGCTCTTCAGCTACGGCAACGAAACATTCCAGCTCGCGGACACTAGGGCGATCCATACTGAAAAGGTATCAAATTATTCCCAGTATAGCATTTTAGGGAACGCGAGAAAGATCGATAATCATAGAACATGTCGTGGGAAATGCTGTCTGGGTGCCGGCTACGGGGTCGCAGAATGGCTGTCACTCGGCGAAAGCTGAGAGCTATTCCAGAGACTCACCTGACTGGCCGCTGGCATGCAATCTGATATGAGAGGGGAAAAAATCGAGACTGACCGGGCTAGGTCGGGCTAGCACAACATTCTATGTGGATCGTTAATCTGGCACTGCGGAGACCCTACACCTTCATCGTGTTGGCCATTTTCATCTTGATCGCCGGAGTTCTCGCCATTCTCGGAACTCCCAAGGATATCTTTCCATCGATCAATATTCCGGTCATCTCCGTCATCTGGAATTATTCAGGTCTCAGTCCCCAAGACATGGAGGAAAAGATCACCTGGCCGTACGAGCGCGTGCTGACCACGACGGTTGACAACATCGAACATATTGAATCGCAGTCCCTTTATGGGGTCGGCGTGGTTAAGGTCTTTTTACAGCCTACGGCCAGCGTTCCCGTCGGCATCGCCCAAGTCACCTCAATCTCCCAAGCCATATTAAGACAGTTGCCCACTGGAATCACTCCGCCGTTGGTGTTGAGCTACAGTGCGACCAATGTGCCGGTGTTGCGAGTCGGTTTGAGCGGTCAGGGCCTTTCGGAGCAACAGTTGGGCGACTTGGGTTTGAACTTTGTTAGAACCCAGCTCATTACCGTACCTGGTGTCGCCATTCCTTATCCTTATGGCGGTAAGCAGCGCTACATCGCGGTCGATCTCAATTATCAAGCATTGCAAGCGCGTGGCCTGACCCCCACGGATGTCATCACCGCCGTCAACTCACAGAACCTGACGCTGCCTGCGGGGACCGCTAAGATCGCGGAATTGGAATATCAGGTCGGGTTGAACTCGAGTCCGAGGACGATCGCTGACCTCAACGCGATACCCGTGAAAACGATTGGCAACACGATCATTTACGTGCGTGACGTAGCCAATATTCGGGACGGCTTTATTCCCCAGACCAACGTTGTCCGTTTCAATGGTCAGCGGGCCAGCATGCTTGACATTCAAAAGACGGGAAGTGCTTCTACGTTGGATATCGTTTCCGGAGTCAAGAAGCTCTTGCCTGAGTTGAAGAAGACGCTGCCGGATAACCTTAATCTTCAGCTGTTGACCGACCAATCGATCTTCGTCACCGCTGCAATTGAAGGCGTGATTCGGGAAGGCGTGATAGCTGCTTGCTTAACCGCGCTGATGATTCTCGTCTTTCTTGGTGATTTCCGTAGCACGATCATCATCGCGATCTCGATTCCCCTCGCGATTCTCTGTTCGATCGTAACCCTGAGTGCGCTTGGTGAAACCATCAATATCATGACCCTTGGTGGTCTGGCCTTGGCGGTTGGTATCCTCGTTGATGACGCCACGGTTACCATCGAGAACATTGACCGGCACCTCGCCGAAGGAAAAGGCAAGTTGGATGCAATTCGCGACGGAGCCGCGCAGATTTCGGTGCCGGCCTTCGTCTCCACCCTCTGTATCTGTATCGTTTTTGTGCCGATTTTCTTCTTGTCTGGCGTAGCCAAATATTTATTCGCGCCGCTGGCCGAGGCCGTGATTTTCGCGATGCTGGCCTCTTATATCTTGTCGCGAACTCTCGTTCCGACGCTGGCGATGTACTGGATGAAAGAAGTCGGCCCGGGCGGCCACGGAGGGCATGGCCAAACGGATAAAGCGGGGTCCGGCGGAATCTTTGGCTGGTTTGGCGCTTTCCATCGCGGATTCGAACGGAGATTCGAAGCGTTTCGCGAAGGCTATCGTGATCTTCTGGCTATGTGTCTCCGAAACGCTTGGAAGATCGTGATTTTAGTGGTGGGGTTTTCTGTGATCTCCCTGTTCTTGTTCCCGTTCCTTGGCCAGAACTTTTTCCCGAGTGTTGACGCGGGGCGTTTTGATCTGCACGTGCGTATGAAAACCGGTATGCGGATCGAAGAGACGGCCCGCAATGTGGACCTGATCGAGCAAATGATCCGGCAGGTCATCCCTGCGAACCAATTGCAGGGAATTATCGATAACCTCGGCATCCCTTATAGCGGTATCAACCTTTCCTATAACAATACCGGCACCATGAGTGCCGCGGACGGCGACATCCTGGTCTCCTTAGAGGAGAACCACGATCCCACGGACAACTATGTCCAGAAGATTCGGACCCGCTTGCAGAAGGACTTTCCGGGGGTCGGCTACTGGTTTCCGCCAGCTGATATTGTTGCCCAAATTCTGAATTTCGGATTGCCCGCCCCGCTAGATATTCAGCTGATCGGAGCGAACCGGGCTGCCAATTCGGCTTTCGCGCGAAATTTGATGGAGAAGGTTCGTCGCGTCGCCGGCGCGGTCGACGTTAGAATGCAGGAGCCAACGGATGCCCCCCGGCTCGATATAAACGTTGATCGTTCTAAAGCAGCTCTGCTGGGGTTGACGCAAACCCAGGTCGCTAATTCGGTTTTAAATGCGTTGGCCGGATCGCAGACCACGACCCCGAACTTCTGGGTCGATCCAAAGAATTCCGTCAACTACCAGATTAACGCTATGTCGCCGCAGTACGACATCGATTCGTTGGATGCGGTGCGCAATCTCCCGATCCTGGGTGGGTCTGGCCAAACGTTACAAATCTTAGGTAATGTTGCCGATATCTCGAGGAGCCCGACGATTCCCGTGGCCGACCATTTCAATATTCGCCCGGTGACTAACATTTATGCGAACGTCTCCGGCAGAGACTTAGGATCTGTGGCCGCGGATGTTCAGAAACTGATCGCGGATGCTCAAAAAGATCTGCCGAAAGGCAGTAGTCTAGTGCTTCGGGGCCAGATTCGCACCATGAACGACTCCTTTTTAGGACTCTATTTAGGCCTGCTGTTTTCGATGGTATTGGTCTATCTGCTCATGGTCGTGAATTTCCAGTCTTGGATCGAACCGCTGATCATTATTACGGCGCTACCCTGTGCGTTGGCCGGAATCGTCTGGATGTTATTTATTACCCATACGACCTTGAGCGTTCCTGCGCTGATGGGCGCAATTATGTGTGTGGGAGTTGCTACCGCCAATAGCGTTTTGGTGGTTACCTTTGCCAACGAGCAACAGGAGGAATTCAAGGATTCCTACCGGGCAGCACTGCAAGCGGGCTATGTCCGGCTGCGGCCCGTTCTCATGACCGCTTTGGCCATGATCATCGGTATGGTCCCAATGGCGCTAGGCTTGGGAGAGGGCGGTGAACAAAATGCCCCTCTCGGTCGAGCGGTCATTGGCGGCCTGTTGTTTGCGACGGCGGCTACTCTGTTGTTTGTGCCTACCGTCTTCATGATGGCCCGGAAACGGCAATCCCAAGCCGAATCCAACTCCTTGGAACCTGCAGCCGCTTAATTTTCGACGATAGATAAACCAACGATATGGATGGAGGCATTTTGGAAATCGAGCCCGACAAATCGGCTCAACCCACATCGCGTGCCGATCAAAGAGCGACGGCCCGGCGTTCCGGGGTAGTCAAGTTGGTCATCGTGGTTTTCCTGGCAGGTTTTGGCGCGCTCGCCGTCATTGGGATTATGTCTCGCTTCGCTTCTGCGGTTGCTTTACAGGAGCAAACTAACCAATCCGCCGAATTGACGGTAGCGGTGGTAACACCGGAGAAGGCCCCCGCTACGGTTTCCATCGATCTGCCTGGGCAAACCCAGGCTTATATTGAAGCACCCATCTTTGCCCAGACCACTGGGTACTTGAAAAAGTGGTACTTCGATATCGGCGCAAAAGTTAAATCCGGGGATGTCCTGGCAGAGGTTGATACTCCTCAGGTCGACCAAGATTTGAACCAAGCGAAGGCAAATCTGCGGCAAGCTCAGGCAGCTCTGGATCTGTCCCAAGTGACCTACAAGCGAGATCAGGACCTTCTAGAGCGAAAAGTGATTGCTCAGCAGGATTTCGATACCGCTTCCAGCGATTTGCATTCGAAGCAGGCAACCATCAACGCCAATGCCGCTGCCGTTTCCCGACTGCAAGCCTTGGAGGATTTTAAGATCGTGAAGGCGCCTTTTGACGGGATCGTCATTCGCCGCAATACAGACATCGGTCGGATCGTTAACTCGGGATCAGGAACTCCGCTTTTTGATGTGGCGCAAATCTCGCCGCTGCGGATCTACGTGAACGTACCGGAGGCCATGTCGGGATATGTTCGCGTAGGCGGCCCCGCCAACGTAACCTTCGGCGAGTTTCCTGGACAAAAGTTCTCCGGACATGTTGTCAGGACCGCGCAGGCCATCGACCCAGCTTCTCGGACATTGCTGACCGAGATCGATGTCGCGAATGATGCGGGCAAACTTTTTCCAGGAGCCTATTCGCCGGTTCATTTGGAAACGGAGGGACCGACGTCGTTGTTAGTTCCTTCCAGCTCTCTGCTTTTCCGGTCGGAAGGTGCAGCTCTTGCACTGATCGGAGCGGATAACCGCATTCACATCAAGAAGATCAAAATCGGGCGCGATTTAGGGGGCAAACTAGAGATCGTGAGTGGGATTTCACCTACGGACCGGATCGTGGTGAATCCCGTGGATAGTTTGGCGGAGGGGACACTGGTTCGGGTGCAAGGCTCGAACCCTCACGAATCGCCACGGATAAGCGAAACGATGACAACCAAGACGATTTCCGGGGGCTAGAAACGGCCTGAATGGCAGCGAATCGACGCAAGTTCGATCGTTATATGAGCTCATCGTCATATGAGCTCTGCGGTCCGCGCCATTCAGGCTCACTTTGCATGCGACACTATAACCGGAACCCAAAAATGAAAATATCCGCAGAACCTGTCGCGCCGTAGGCTTTGCGAAGCGGATATTGAAAGTTTTTAGGTAGGAAGCGAAATGTTCAGGAACTCAGCAATTAACGACCTGCATTGCTCACAGGTGTATGCATCCCGCGCGTGCGGGGCGGGCGCTGCAGGCTAGATGCGGAAAGTAACAGCAAAACATCTGCGGTTTAGAATCGGCTCGCAATCGAAGTCGTTCATTTTTTTGTTAGCGGCTAGCATTGCGTTGCCTTCTCTTTCTATCGATTCGTGCCTGGCATCATTGCCGGTGATTGGCGTGTCCCTGGGCGTACGTCCCGCCGATACGGTCGCTATCTTGAGCCTTTTTATGGTTGGGTTTGCGGGCGGCCAACTCGCTTTCGGTCCGTTGTCGGACCGGATCGGCCGGCGTCCGGCGCTTTTGTTTGGCTGCATCCTGTTTGCCGTTGCCGCGGTGGGTTGTGCGTGTGCACCGACGCTGACGACTCTCGCTTTCTGGCGATTTGTTCAAGGACTCGGAGCTGCGGCCGGATCCGTTATCACTTTTGCTATCATCCGTGACCTCTTCTCCGGAGCTACCGGGCGTTCGCGCTTATCATACATCAGCGTGGTCGGCACGATTGCTCCGATCGTGGCCCCAACCGTCGGTGGTTTGATTGCGACCTGGCAAGGTTGGCGGGCCGTTTTCTTCTGGCTCGCCGCCGCAGGTGTACTCCTGGTCATCATCCTTTTCTTCAGCCTCGAAGAATCCTTACCGACTCGGAACCGCCATGCCTTGCGTCCGCGCCATCTGGTCACGAACTACTGGCGGGTCTTATCTCACCGGACCTGCCTTCTATACTTGCTGATTGGCGGATTCAGCTTTGGAGCGCTCTTTGCCTATGTGAGCGGCTCAGCTTTTGTCTTCATCGATGTCTTTGGAGTCGATCCGCGGATCTATGGGGCTCTCTTTGCGGTAAACGCATTTGCCATCGCCGTCGGTGCGTTCATCGGCGGCCGGCTGAGTACCCGCGGTGTTTCGACGAACCGGCTGATTATTGCGGGTTTGCTTATTTCCTTCTGTGCGACCTCCGCGTTGTTCGGCGGAGCGATCATGGGATGGCTCAATGCGTTCTCGATCATGCCGCTCCTGATTCTCAACACTTTTTCGATGGGGTTAGTCACGCCAAACGCTGTCCATGGCACCATGGAACCAATGCCCCGCATCGCCGGGGTAGCGTCCTCAGCATTCGGCAGCATCAGAATGCTGGGAGGTGCTATCTCTAGCGAATTCGTAGCCATCTGGTACCGCGGAACTCCCGTTGCTATGGGTGAAACCATGGTCTTATTTGCAGCCTGTTCCTTATTTGTGGGCCTGCTCTTGATTCAGCCGCGTCGGCGCCAGGGCGAACACCGAGAACGAGCGGAAACGATCGCGAACGCCGTGTAGGCTGGGGAGGGGGGAGGGATCGCTGCCTGTCCGACATAGCCTTCAGTTTGCAGATCTCTTCTCCCTGGTCTTGGCGACGTCGGATCCCCGCGATCCGTGGTGCGCGAAGCCGAGGACGTTTTGTAGCCGCGGGCAAAAATACACCCTTTGGTTAGAACCCACCTACACGGCGCGCGAGGATCCGACTTCGCCACCCTTACAGAACATTACCTGCTCGGGATGATGCTATGTCGGACAGGCAGCGCGCCCTCCCGGTCGGGGGCCGGCCACGTCGATTCCTAATGTTGACACGCAGCCGCGGACGCGGGATTGCCGCTGATACGACCATTCAGTCCCGTCGGAACGGTTGCGGTCTCGTACGAAACGTCCCCAAAAAATCCCGACTTGACCTTTAGCTAACGCGTGTTAGGTCTGTAAAAACTAACACGAGTTAGAAAACAGAGATTTCACCCCCAGAAAAGGAGTCCGCGGTTCGCCCTTAGAATCACCTCTCACCATTGCAGGCAGTTTAGACATGCCTGATTCGAGGTGTCGAAAGCCGCTCGCAGGCCTCTCGCTTCTCACCAATCACTTCTCACTTGGCCCTATGTCTGTGCGCGCACCATCCAAGGCTCCCTCATCGCCGCAACGGTTCGAATCGCTCCCTCGTCGGTCTTCTTTTTTCCACGCTCTGCGGTATCGGGAATCTTATTGTGCCTGGATCTTCATCGCCCCGGCTCTAATCGGCTTCTTTACTTTTTATCTGATGCCCACCTTTCGGGCGCTTTACATCAGTCTTACCGACTGGAACCTGCTGCGCATTCCGAAATTCATCGGTCCCGCCAATTTTTCGAAGCTCTGGAACGACGCAAATTTCTGGAACTCGATGAAGGTGACGGTCCTGTACGTCCTTTACAATATTCCGATCCAGACTGTCATTGGCTTGCTCCTGGCCGTGCTACTATCCCGCCTAAGGCGTTCTGTAATCCTGCGCTCTGTCATCCTTGCTCCCTATCTCATTGCAAACGTTATCACCGCTATCATCTGGTTCTGGATGCTAGATCCCTTGCTCGGCTTCGGGAATGCGGTCTTGCACTGGATAGGAATTGGCCGGATCCCGTTCTTCAGCGATCAACAACTTGCTCTACCCACGATTGCCGTTGTCAACATCTGGCGGCATTTGGGGTTAACGGCATTATTGTTTTATACGGGTATTCAGGCAATTCCCAAGGATGTCTACGAGGCCGCCCGAATCGAGGGTGCCGGGCCTTGGAGAAGCTTTTTCGGTATCACCTTGCCGCTGATCCGGCCAACGATGGTATTCGTGCTGGTGACTAGCATCATCGGCTCTTTCCAAGTGTTCGATACCATTGCCGTCACCACGCTCGGCGGCCCGAACTATGCCACCCGCACCATCGTTTGGTACATCTACGAAAACGGGTTCGTAAATTTCCGCATGGGTTATGCGTCTGCGCTTTCCTGTGCCCTGTTCGTGTGCCTGGCCATCGTCACGTTAGTCCAAATGCGGATCCTCCGCTCCGGACAATCTGATCTGGGATGAAAACGAACCGCGAATTGACATGAATCCTAGCACCAACCCGTCACCGACGCGCCAGGCAACCAACTTCGCGTCAATTCGTAGCTCGTCGCGCCGAAGGCTTGGCGAAGGCGGATCTCATTCGCGGTTCAGGTTTTCCGTCTGGATCTGCTATGGGGTGCTAGTGCTGTTCGCGATTATATCCCTGGGGCCGATCTGGATTGCCTTGAAGACCGCGCTAAGTGATAGCAGCACGTTATTTACCGGTGCTAGCTCGCCTCTTCCCCAACATCCCACCCTATTTAACTTCGAACGCGTAATGGGGTTGGTGAACCCTGCTGACCCGCGTCTGCAACAAACCAGCTTCGGTAAGATCGATTTCTACCGGGCCCTAATGAATAGCGTGGCTTTCACCCTGCTAGCCGTGGTTCCGCAAATCGCTTTCAGTGCGATGGCCGCCTATGCCTTCGCTCGGCTCCGATTTTATGGACGTCGCGTGATCTTCTTTCTCTTCCTGGCCGCCACCATGATTCCGAGCGTCGTGCTGTTCATTCCCAATTTTATCCTGATCAAAGATCTCGGTTGGTTGAACACTTATCAGGGGATGGCCGCGCCCTATGCATTGATGACCCCCTTCGCGGTTTTCTTTTTGCGCCAGATGTTCCTATCCACGCCTCGAGAATTGGAAGAGTCCGCTCTCATCGATGGAGCCTGCTATTTCAGTATCTTCTTTCGGATCGTGCTGCCATTGCATCGTTCTGCTCTAGCGACTCTGAGCATCTTGGCGGGTATCAATGCATGGAATGATTTTTTTTGGCCGTTCCTGGTCGGTCGAGATCGGTCAGTCCAGGTTATGGCGGTTGCCATAAATTCTTTTCGCGCTCAACAAGCCGGCGGAGTTCCAGACTGGAGTGGTCTGATGGCTTGCACGGTGCTCGGCATTGTCCCGGTCGCCGTCTTACTCGTGCTCTTTGGCCGCAAAGTAGTCGAATCTCTGCAATACACTGGATACCGGTAGGCGCAAGCCTAACGGAATAGCAAATAGCAAATAGCAGATAGCAGATGCTCAAAAAAGAACCGAAATACGAGAACCGAAAACTGATTACTGAAAACTGATTACTGAATACTAACTGATCATTGCCCGGCACGCATTAAACCACCAATCACCTCTCACCTGCTTTATGACCTCCCTGACGAAAATACTCCTCGCAGCCAGCTTCGTGGCAGGGAATCCGGTACAGGGCGCAACGGAAATTAACTATTGGCTTTGGGACAGTAACCAACAACCTTCCTACCAAGCCTGTGCAGACGCGTTTGAAAAGGAAAATCCAGATATCAAAATCAAGATCACCCAGACGGGATGGTTCGATTACTGGACGGCGTTAAATACCGCTTTTGTCTCCGGTACCGCTCCGGACGTCTTTTGGGACCATCTATCGCGGTACCCCGAATTCATCGACAACGGCCTCCTGGTCGACCTCGACCCGTTGATTGCCCGGGATAACGTGCCGACCGATCTTTATGTAGGTGGGCTAGTAAAAGTGTGGGGTAGAAACGGTAAGCAATACGGCTTACCGAAAGATTGGGACACCATTGGGATCGTCTACAACCGGGCCGTGCTAGAAAAGGCAGGTGTCGATCCTAGATCGCTGTGGGACTTGAATTGGAGCCCAAAAGATGGCGGCACGTTCGGCCAGCTTTTAGCGAAACTTAGCATGGATGAATCCGGTAAAAACGGATTGGACCCAACCTTCAATCCGAGAGCGGTCACGCAATACGGGTTGCTGTTGAATGGTCTTTCAGACGGCCTTGGGCACGAGGAATGGGCGAACTTCGCCGCGTCAACGGGTTGGAATTACTCTGATGCTCCGTGGGCAAGTCACTTCTATTATGACGATCCGAAATTGGTGGCCACGATCCAATGGTTCGCCGAGCTAAGCCTGCGAAAGGGATTCATTGTTCCTGCGAAAGATGCGCGGCAAGCTCAAGCCACCGGCCTTTTCGCGGCCCAGAAAGGCGCCCTTGCCCTGACGGGATCGTGGTTAGTTCACTGGTTTACGGAAAACTGTAAGTTTCCTATCGGGTTTGCTCCGCTCCCTAAAGGACCGGTAGGCCGGCGCTCGGTCATCAACGGTTTAGCCGATTCCATCTGGGTTGGCAGTAAACATCAAGAAGAGGCATGGAAATGGGTCAAGTTCCTTGCCTCTCCGGAAGCGCAAAAGATCGTGGCCAGTTATGGGATTGTGTTCCCGGCGATTCCGGAGGCTGCGGAGATTTCAGAGAAACAGATGGCCGCAAAGGGAGTCGACGTCTCCGCCTTCGTCGAAGAAGCAAGAACCCCAGGCGGAACGTTCTTCCTGCCGGTCTCGGAGCATGGCAGCGACGTTGTCCGGATCTTACGTGCCAATTTCGACGCCATCTTTCTAAACGCAGAAGACCCTGCAGCCAGACTCGAGGCCTCAAACCGGGAGATCAATGCGCTTTTTCAATAGTTACCCTCTGCTTCCACCACCATTCACTAATCACCTTCCTTTCCCTTCTCACATTCAACAAACACCCCCAAGAATATGCAAAACGTAAACAAAATCCTGATCCTAGTCAGCCTACTCGCTGCTGGGATTTCAGCGAAGGCGGCTACCGAGATCACCTACTGGTTGTGGGATAACAATCAGTTGCCTGCTTACCAGGCGTGTGCAGCAGAATTCGAGAAACAGAACCCGGGCATCAAAGTCAAGATTACTCAGACCGGCTGGTTTGACTATTGGAATGCCCTGAATACGGCTTTTGTCTCTGGCACCGCTCCGGACGTGATCACGGACCATCTGGCGCGATATCCGGAATTCATCCAGAATAATTTGCTGGTCGATCTTAGCCCTTACATCGCTCGGGATAAAGTGCCCACTAACATCTATCTTGGCGATCTCGTGAAGGTTTGGGGCCGCGATGGTAAACAATATGGCTTACCTAAGGACTGGGACACGATTGGGTTTGTGTACAACAAGGAAATGTTGACTAAGGCTGGTATTGATCCGAAGTCTTTGTGGGCTTTGGATTGGAATCCGAAAGATGGCGGCACCTTTGGCCAGGTAATTGCTAAGCTTACCATCGATGCAAATGGCAAGAACGCCACGGAGCCAGGATTCGATCCTAAGAATGTTAAACAGTATGGCTTGTTAATTAATGGGACAGTCGATGGATTCGGACAAGTGGAATGGAGCCATTTTGCAGTCTCGGACGGTTTCAAATTCGACGATGGTCCCTGGGCGACCCATTTGAACTATGATGATCCGAAGTTCGCTGAAACGATCCAATGGATTGCCGACGAGATGAAAAAAGGGATTATCGTACCGGCCGCCAATGCTAGCCAAGCGGGTAACAGTGGTTTGTTTGCGGCGCAAAAGGGTGCGTTGGGTCTAGACGGAGATTGGATGGTGCATTGGTACACCGAAAACGCGAAATTCGAGATTGGGTTTGCGCCGTTACCAAAAGGCCCGGTTGGGCGCCGAACCATGTTCAACGGTTTGGCCGACTCAATTTGGGCTGGCAGTAAACATCAAGAAGAGGCCTGGAAGTGGGTAAAATTCTTAGCTTCACCCGAAGCCCAGAAAATTGTGGCGAGTTACGGTGTAGTCTTTCCGGCTGTGCCTGAGGCCACCGAGATTGCCAAAACCCGCATGGCAGGAAAAGGAGTCGATGTCTCTGCGTTCGTCGAAGAAGCAACCGACCCTAAAGCCACGTTTCTATTCCCGATCACGGATCACGCTAGCGACATCAACCGAATTATGCGAGCTGCCTTTGACGCCGTCTACTTGAATGGCGCAGATGCGGCCTCCACGTTCAAGGCAGCTAATAAGGAGGTAAACGATCTGTTCCAATAGGAGAATAACAGATGATAGATAGCCAATGACAAATAGTGAGGGAACCTTGCGCCGGCGGCCAGTGGCCACCGGCGCCACCCTGCGTCCACTCGGCCCACTGCGTCCATTTCGTCCACTGAATATAGCGAAAGCGCTGACCTTCCGACATCCCCCCGAACGCCCCTCCTAGCTAAATCAGAGCCTTATGACCAAAAGCACATCAAAACGAAAAATAACTTTTATTGGCGCCGGGAGCACTGTCTTTGCGAAGAATTTGCTCGTCGATATTCTGTCGTTTCCCGAGTTGGCAGGTTCGAAGATCTGCCTATTCGATATCGACCCGGAACGACTCCGGACATCCGAAATCGTTGCTCAGCGCGTCGCTCAGCAACTGCAGGTCACTCCCGAGATCGAGATAGCCACCGATCGTGGACACGCGTTCGATGGCGCTACCTATGCGATCAACATGATCCAGGTGGGCGGCTATCGTCCTTGTACAGTCACTGATTTTGAGATTCCCAAAAAATATGGTCTCCGTCAGACCATTGCGGACACGCTGGGGATTGGAGGGATCATGCGTGCCCTGCGTACGGTCCCAGTTCTGCTTGCCCTGGGCCGGGAAATGGAGAGTCGTTGTCCGGACGTAGTCCATCTCAACTATGTTAATCCGATGGCGATGAATTGTTGGGCCTTGGCTCGGGCGACTAAAATAACGACGATCGGCCTCTGCCATAGCGTCCAACATACCGCAGGCGAGCTCGCCACCGACATTGGCATCCCTGTGTCGGAGATCAACTATGTAGTGGCCGGGATCAATCACCTGGCCTTCTTTCTGAAGTTCGAACGAAACGGCGAGGATTTATACCCGCTGATTCGCCGAGTTATAGAGGAAGGTAGAGTACCGGCCGACAACCGGGTCCGGTATGACATGCTACAGCGGTTAGGCTATTTCGTGACCGAATCTAGTGAACATTTCTCCGAATATGTTCCCTGGTATATCAAGCGAGGCAGAGAAGATCTTATTGAACGATATAATATCCCCTTGGATGAATATCCGCGTCGTTGTCAAAGGCAGATTGCCGGTTGGCAACAATTAAGAGAAACATTAGAGCGAGCGGAATCACCTCTAGAGATCGAGCGAAGCGTGGAATACGGGTCGGCCATCATCCACAGTCTGGAGACTGGGCTACCCCGCGTCGTCTACGGAAACGTCGAAAACCGTGACCTGATCTCGAATCTACCCAGCGGCTGCTGTGTGGAAGTGCCTTGCCTGGTCGATAAGAACGGGATTCAACCGGTTCAGATCGGCGCTATCCCTTCTCATTTAGCCGCCTTAATGCAGACCAATATCAATGTCCAATCGCTTACCGTGGAAGCAATATTGAGCGGCAAACGCGAACACATTTATCATGCGGCCATGTTAGATCCTCACACGGGAGCAGAATTGGATTTAGACCAGATCTGGAGCCTGGTTGACGATTTACTGAAAGAACACAAAGCGTGGATACCTGAGGAGTTCACCGTTCCCGGTTCACAGTTCGCAGTTCGCGGTTGAACGCGCCTTCCGCCGGGCCGCGGGAGGAGGCATGCGCCACGATGCAGCTACTAACTGCTAACTGCCCACTGCCCAACGGGTAACTCACAACTGCGAACGATGAACCGTGAACTGCGAACCGTGAACGGCGAACTGCGAACTGCGAACCGTCCAACCAGCCAAGACATAGCTCGGGCCGCTGGGGTTTCTCGGACGACCGTCTCGTTGGTGCTGAACGGTAAAGAAGACACGGGTATTAGCGCTCAGACCAAGGCCAGGGTCTTGGAGACTGCCGCCAGCCTGGGCTATGTACCTAACTCGGCTGCCCGGATGTTAGTTAGTGGCAGAAGCCGGACTCTCGGATTGGTGCTTGCTCATGGTGACCTCATGAGTTTCGATGCTTTTGCTCCTCCGCTAATGTTCGGGATTAGTCGCGTTTGCAACGCCAGAGGGTACAAACTGTTAGTCGAAGCCGTCGAAGGTGAGCACCGGCGAAACGGTTATCTGGACCTGGTGAAGAGCAAGAGCATTGATGCGCTGATCGTATTGAATTCCAGCGCCGAGGACGAGGGCCTGGTACGACTGGTTGATTCGCGATTTCCGGTGATTCTTTTCGGTTCGATCGGTCATCCAAGAGAGAATTCCGTCCGGTCCGGAACGGAACGGGCCGCAGAACTCGCGACCCGGCATCTCCTGGAATTGGGTCATCGGCAGGTGGCTCACATCACCTACGCTCCAAAACGATACACGGGCCCGATGGAGCGATTACGCGCCTTTCGGCGAGCCTTGGAGAAGGCAGGGGTACGATTCGATGAGAAACTGGTTGCCTATGGAGACTTCAGCGCCGAGAGCGGGTATCGGGCTATGCGAGAAATCCTGGCCCGACGCCAGCGGTTCACCGCTCTATTTGCCGGCAATGACACCATCGCAGTTGGCGCGATGGCAGCCCTCAGAGAAGCAGGGTTATCGGTTCCCCGTGATGTGGCTGTGGTTGGCTTTGACGATCTTCCGATCGCTTCTTATTGCCAACCAACTCTGACCACGGTCAACACCGAGGCAACCGTTCAGGGAGAACAAGCCGCCTTAGCAGCTTTTGAGTTACTAGAAGGCCGTCGAGTAGGCGCCAGAAAATGCAAACTCTCTTTAAACCTAATCATCAGAGACTCCAGCGGAGGCAAACACCTAAACGTGAGAGGTGAGAAGTGAGAAGTGAGAGATGATTGGTAGTCTATGGCGTTGCTCCATCCGAACTGCTAAGGAACGAATCGTCGGCTGTGAACGGGGATTCGTTGACGGTTTCTCGATAATCGGTATCCGGCGAGTATTTACAGAAATCAGATGCTCGATCGATCATCCTAGCGAGCATCGAGGTAATTGAAGACCAATCATGGTCCATTTTTTCAAATTGCTCTAAAGCGAGATAGCCTCGATCGAGAGCGTCATCGAGCCACGATTGCGTCTCGGTGGCTTCGGCCAATGCTTCATCTATCTTGCTGATGAAAGCTGCGCGGTAACGGCGTCGCGCCCATGCCTCAGCGATGAGCGCCTTCGTCGCGCGCGCGGAGCGGCGAATCTGATCCGTTAGTTCATACCTCTCCTCGCTTGGGAAACCCTTGGATACCTCGAAAATTTCGGAAACTGCTTTTCGAGCGAGCTGATAAACTCTCAAATCACGAAAGGATTTCGCAACGCCCATAGCCCGAACCACCTCTCACTTCTCACCAATCACTTCTCACTTCTCACACCCAAATCACTGCCCCCATTCTTTCTTCAGAGAAACTCGAGCGGCGTTGTGGTCACGGTCGGCCTGGGTTTTTTCCTTTTGCCACTGCCCAAGCTTCTGTTTCCACTGGTTTTGGGTGGGCCCGGTTGAATTTTTTATCTGGTAATCGAGATCCTGTTTCTCAGCCTTGAGCGCGTTTTGTTTGGCCGCCCACTCGGCATCAAAGTAGCGAAACGCTTGCTCCTTAGCCTTTTCTCGCTGCGCGTCAGGGGTGGGTTTTGGTGACGCCTTCACCGTTGCTGGAGCTGTCTGAGACTGGTAGGTTTGACGCGTCGGCGGCGGTGTGCTCCGCGTTCTTGGAGTTGGGGTAGGTCTGGGGCGTGGAGTAGGTGATACCCGGGTTCGAGTCGTTTCAGCCCGGCTCTTTGGTGGAGTCGCCTCCGGAGTAGGAGTCGCAATTTCGGTGGGCCTGGCAGTAGGACTCGGCGTTGCCGTAGCACTTGGAGTTGTAGTTGGCGTGGGTAACCCGGCCGGCACCGTGGATTGGGCCGGCGCTGTCTCTGGCGTCGCCGTCGGCGAAGGAGTGGGCTTTGGTGTCTCTAGTCTCGGAACCGGAGTTGCCCCAACGACCACCGTTGCCGTTGGAATCGTCCTCGGGGTTAGGCTGGGCGTCGCTGCAGCTAACACCGTGGGTGTCGGTGTAGGGGACGACGCGCTAACACCATTGGTCGAAGCCAATGGAAAGTGCAGATCGAAGTGCTGGCCTTCGGCTAGCGCCACGGTACTAACTTTGTCCGGCAGATTCGCTTCAGCTAATAAAACCTTGTGATTGCCAGGCGAAAGCAATGCTTCGGCGGGTAGATGCCCGATTTCTTTGCCATCAACAAACGCGTGCGCATCTGGCCGGTCGCTGCTAATCGCCAGAGTCCCATAGGAATGTTTGAACTGAACCGCAGTCACCCACTGCGGATCCGGGTTAATATTTTGGCTAACCGGCGCCAGCTGTCCAAAACGCGAAGTGATTTCCAACGGAACAGAGGGTAAGTTCACCGTGAGCGGAGTTTCGCCCAGCTTGGTATTACCGAGAAAAATGCTAGCCCCAGGTGGGTCGCTGCTAAGAGTGACATCCGTGCCCCGAAAGGTGTGGTTTATCTCAACCGGGTTATTGGCCGCGAGGTCGACAGTTTCTGAATAGTCCGGCCATCCCGGTTGGCTAAGCGTGATCTCGTACTTCCCGACCGGTAAGTCCTCCAGGCTGGCGGGCGTTTTTCCTGAAATCGTTTTCTGGCTTGGGCCACCGATCTTAAACGCAACGCCGCTCGGAGTTGTTGTCAGCTGAATTTTTCCGGACTCCTTCGTCAGGGTGACGAGGCCGAGGTCAGCAGTTGCCCCGTCTTTCACGTTGAACTCAATCGGACGCGTCAAATAGTTCGGCAGCACAAGTTCGATGGTCTGATCGCCCTGCGCTAAGGTGTAGTTGGTCAGCGGCGTTTTGCCGATCTCGTGTCCTTGCCAGCGCACCGTCGCTCCCGCTGGCGACGAAGAAATCGAAAATGTCCCGGTGCTCGGGGCTTGGCCGGCTAATCCGGGTGAATAACGCTCGAAGACTTTGAATCCGAAAAAGCCGAGACCGGCAGCCGCTAAAGACCAAAGAAGAAGAGCAATCGGGCCATGGAGCCGTTTGGGCGGGCGTGACGGTTGATCCGCTTGGATAGCCTCGCTTGGAGGAGCAATTCGCGGCGGCGGAGCCGGCGCAGCATTCTGAACGGGTGGCGCCTCTTTGGAAGCCAACGTGGGAGCAGCCACTAACTTCGGCTGCGGAACATCAATCGCATATTTGATCGCTGCTGACTGGAAATCGCGCCGATTAAATCGTTCCAGCTCTGCAAAAAAGTCTACCGCCGAAGGGAAATAGTCCGGGTCCAGCAATGCGCGGCGCAGTACGGTATTACCGTTTTCGGTCAGCTTGGGCAAAGGGGCAAAGCGCGACACACCGGCTCCTGAACCAGAAGGATTCGGCACGCCGCCCAAAAGCTCATACAACAACGCGGCCAACTGCCGGATAGGATGGTCGGAAAAGACCAAATTCGATCCTGAAACGAGGGTCTCGGTCGGCTCAGCGGGCTGCACGTCGGTGCAGAGATCGAGGGTATCCGCTTTGACAGAATAGGTTGGCCAAGAGCTCAACTGGCCGTGTTGCAAGCTTTCTAAGTCTGCAGGCTCCTCGGCGAATGAGACATAAGTCTTTCGCAGTTTGATAACGCCTTTAAGTTCTTGGCGATCAGTCAGAAAATCTAAGACCGAGGCGAACGGCCTCACCAAAACTAGCACTTCCGGCCAACTGAGCTCACGGTGTACCCGGAGCAGGTCCAGCAGAGTGAATCCGTGAATCCATTCACCGACGACGACTAGAGCGTGCTCGTATTGCTCGACGCTATTAATTGCGACTAGATTCGGGTGCCGGATGTCCCGGAGGAAATAGAAATTCTCGGCTTCACCGAGGTCTAAAATCGGAAGCTGTTTTGGTAGAAAAACTCTTAGCCCCACTGGTTGATGATTTTGTAAATCGACCGCTGCAAACACCGAGGTATCTGCTGCCCACCTCTGCCTGACTTCATAGCGATTAGCGATGATCTGTCCGGTGGAAAAGATAGATTCCGGTGTGCTAGCGGTCTGGACCGTCGGAACCGTGAACGTGGTCATCCCGGCGCTTGGCTCGACTTCTTTCAGTAACTGATCAAGCGTCTGGCTCAGTTCGAGGGGGCTTTGAAAACGGTCTCCCGGGGGCTTAGCCAGCATCTTTCGAAGGAGATCGGCTACGGGCGCTGGCACCTGGCGCAGAATTTCTTCGGACGGTGCGACCGCCATATGATCGTAGATAACTTCCGCGATTGATCCTCGGAATGGCGGTTGGCCCGTGATCATAAACCACAGGGTTGCGCCCAGAGAGTAAATATCCGATCGCAGGTCGACGCTCTGTTCTTTGAGCTGCTCCGGACTCGCAAAATGTGGCGTGCCGACAAAACCTCCCACCGTGATAGCACCGGACAGGTCGGCGCTGCTGACTAACGATTTCGCTAACCCAAAATCGATTACTTTCACCTGGATATGCTCGTCGTCTTCGCTGTGAACGAGCATAATATTTGAGGGCTTAATGTCGCGATGGACCAGTCGCTGTCGCTCGGCCGCGATAAGGGCGCGCGTAACTTGGCGCACGATCCTCAAGGCGAGATCGAGGCGGATTGGCCCCGTGCGTTGGACTCGGCGTTCTACGGTTTCCCCATCAACATATTCCATCGCATAGAAAAACCCGGCGTCGGTTTCTCCCAAGTGGAATACCCGGGCCACGTTAGGATGCGAAAGTTGCGCGGCCGAGCGTGCTTCTCGAATGAAACGCTGTTTGACAGAGTCACTGGTAATAAGTTGGGCGTTAATGACTTTCAGCGCGACGTCGTATCGAAGGTTGGTATCGAACGCCTTATAAGTTATGCCCATGGCTCCGCGTCCCAACTCCCATGGCGTTCCATCCGGTCTCTGCAGGATACGGAAATGCTGAAAGGACTCGGTATTACTCATGTCGCCATCCTTGACAGTGACAATTGCTGCTATCGCTGGTGCCAGAAGAACCCATGGTTAGAACCTGCCGTTGCTCCTACCTTCGTCGTAGCCAGAATTGATTCTGCGAAAAGCTTCCGATAATGCAAAGAATAAAACGGCGCTAAGCCAAACTGGTCGTGAGTCCCACGGGCTGTTGAGGTTATGGCGTCCTGAAATTCCTTCCGGGGCGGGGCTAACTAAGCGGGTAACGCTGAGAGACTTTAGCTTCGTCCCGCGGCCCCGCATGCGCGACAACCTAAGGAAACTAACCCTTTGTCCCGGAGGGACGAAATGAAGGTAGTCAGGCATGAAATGCCTGGTAAAGGGGAGACCTTATCCCTCTCCGCCGAGGCGGAGGTGATCTGTGGCGCATCGCGCCCTCGGACCACGACTTCCTCGAAGCCTTCAAAATCAGCCCTTTGTCCCCATGACTCTAGGCTTGTCGCATGCCGTTTTGCCGCTTAGTATTTTGCAATGCATCGCGTATGCGCGGTGAGGAAAATATCCTCTCTTTTGACTCCAGAGCGCTCTTTTTGGCGCGGCGACAACCTGCCATTCATTCTAAAATGAGCCTGAATACGCGCCGGGTAGCAGCGGTTATACTGAAGGGAGTTGAACTCCGAGCAGGGGATCGAGTTAAGATCCAACCCAAACATGACGAGGTCTTTTCCGACGCTGCGCTTACGGGCAAAATCGGGGTCATTGAAGCATTCGAACAAGACGCAGAGAATCGGGTTCACGTTGCGCTAGTCCTTGAGGGAGAACCGGCTGAAGCTGGAGCCCCGCGGTACCAACCCGGCGAGCGTTTTCTTTTTACTCTGGACGAAATCGAGCCGGCGGGGCGCTAGGTGACGCCAGCGACGAAGCTTCGATCAGTGGGCGCGAAGCGCTAACAGATTTTAGCCTAGCCCGGCGGCTGCATGGCAGCCGCGGAGGCGCGGCCGGACCCAGCGCTGGGAGGGATCGCGTCCTCGTCCGGCAGCTGCCGGGTGGTTCCCGAAGCCGAGCATGTTTGTCGATCGAGCGATCAGAAATGCGTCTGGAAGCTTGGCACGTCTTGCGGCGCGCGAGGACGCGCGCCCTCCCGGTCAGGGGCCGCCCACAGCTGTTCACGTTTGCGGTGCCGTTTAGCTATAAAGATTTTGCTCCTACGGAGCTGGTGTTCCCTACCGTTCCCGGCGTCCTCGCTCGCTCCCGCTCGTTCCCGGCGTTTATGAAGGCACTGTATACGGCACGATTTTGCGTTTCGCTAAATCGACCGTAACAGAATCGTCTGGCGTTTTGGCTGCGTCACCATCGGACTGGGGATGATACTCGATCCGGAGCTGCTCCTGGTTGGCGATTAATCTCAAATAACCGTAGTCACTATCGTCGTAATTTTCGAAAACGACTTGGTCATCTCCGTTCGACAAAGGCGCTTGCACCGCCGGCGTACGCAAGGTGGACATTCCGCGCGAGGTCAAGCGTTGAATGGCGTGTCCGCCATTCCCAGCAACCACAAATGGTGTCTCCCGATCAGCCAACGTCCGGGTGAAACGTTGATAATTATGGGCGTGACCTGACAGAACGGCGTGAGGCCACACACCCGTGTTCTCACAGGCCGTATCGATGTCCTTCAACATCAGCGGGCTGCCGCCATGGCGTCCGGTGTTGATTTTCGGAGAGCGAGTTATGGCTACATAAGGCGGGTGATGAACTGCGATGAGGACAGCTCCGGCGAACTTCTCTTTTTTTATTCGTTGTAACGCAGCCTTTAAATAACTCAGCTGTTCGCCTGTCAGTGACGGGTAAGTCCCATCCTGATCAGAAATCACACCGGGATCCTCCAGAGTGTTGCTATAGAGGCCCAGGATCCGCACGAACGGGGCTTCCAGGGTAAAATAAACTCCAGGTTGAACTTGCGCCGTTCTCGCCAAACCACCTGATTCTGCTGTCCGCTGCGGCGATTGCCCATAGGCACAGAAATTCTGCAGGAAAGCGGCCAGTGATTCCGCCGACGAGTTCGGCGCCACCATACCGTCGTGATTGCCAGGCACCGCAAAAATCGGCGCAGGATAATTACGGAACGGGTCGTAGAATTGGTCGTAGTAGTATGCGGCTTCGCCGAAGCTGTAGACAATGTCTCCTAGGTGATACAAAAATGAGGGGACAGCTCTGGGATCCGTTTCGGTGTAGTCGCCGACCATCTTGTCAGCAACCAACTCCATATCATGTGGTCCTTTCGTGTTGCCGGTGTCACCAACGGAATGAAAGACAATTTGTCCAGCCTTGGTAATGGCATTTTCGATATCCGATCCTTTCTTCCCTAGCGCTTCACCCAAGGTTAACCGGGACTCGGCCTCGCCAGCGATCGGGAATGGAAGTGGCCGTAACGAACCCTTTTGACTGTCTAGAATTTTGTAAGCTTGGCTATCAGACCCATGCTTTACCGTGAACTTAGTGGGATCCGGCGTCGGCGCAGGTTCGCCAAACTGTGGACCGTTCGTCGGAATTATTTGCGGATTTTCCGGATTGGAATTTGACGGCGCCGAAGCCGGCGGCGGTTCGGCTGCCCCCGAGTTTACTGGTTTACGTCTTGCCATACGCGGTTTTGTAACGGGGTAACAAAAACCGAAGATCGCTTATAACTACGCACCATGCCTCGTAGAATATGTTACAACATTGCTACTTGACACCTAGTGGAAGACGGACGGCGATGTGCGTGTGGGCCCACCAATGTAAGAAAATTATTTCGGGTCCCGGAGGGGTTTGTCGGACTTATCCCGAAGGGATGACAGGACTCAGCCCGGGGTTTTAACCCCGGGTAACTCCAAACCACGGACCCGCCCTGTAGGGGGCGGCAGATAGCTTGTTCCTAGACAGCGTGCGTCTCTCGCGCCCTAACACCGTTTCTGCCGCCCTTTCAGGGCGGGTCCATTGATGCATCTAACCCAAGGGTTAAAACCCCTGGCTGAAGTCCTGTCATCCCTTCGGGATAAGTTCCGGCACGTTTCTCCGGGACACACCTCGATGACAACGGATCTTTGGCATCCGTTACTCCCGATAACAGGCGTGGCTGTCTGAGGCCCGCGGCTTTCAGGGCCATCCGCGCCTCGTACACAAGGCGCCTTTCGGCGCCTTGCTATCGCCACACCGCGGCGTGCGCAGCTCAGCGTTTAGCTTGATCCGCGTCCGACGCTAAATCTGCTAACAACTGGAAGAATTCCTTAGTCTGGCCTATGAACAGACCGTCTGCCGTTAGCGCGTTGACTGCACCCATCGCTGCTCCCAGCGTATTCGTTGGACGGATGATCGAGCAGATCGGGAACGAAGTATTAAGGAATGGGGTCGGCTCCGGCATGATCAGGTTCGCCTGTAGAAGCTCATTCGTGCTAGCAGTCAGGTCGACGAACGTCACCGTTGAGTTGTTTATCGGGTCAGTGACGGTAAACGGGTTGGGGTTGCCTGCATTCGCGTTCCCGGCCTTGTCTTGCCAAGTCTGAAAATGGGCCGTTTCCGTGGGACCAATACTGAGCACGATTCGCAGAACTTCCGGATCACGTACCCGTTGAGCCAATGACGGATACAGGCTGGTGCCGCCGATCTCAATGAAGCAAAAGTGGAACCCCGCTGTGAAGGCGATCGCATTAATGAGGGCTCCGCTTTGGCTGATGGTATCATCATTCGTTCTGGGAATAGCCGTATGCTTCCCAGAATCGAGACTAGGCACGGCTTGGACGAAGTTCGTGCCGCCTAGGTCCGGGTTCGCGTGGTCATCCCGGTATCGCCCCCAAAAGCTGGTGTCTACGGTGAGTTGGGTCAGGTTAGTAAGCCGCGGTTTTTGTGTCGACCCCGTGGCCCTACTACTGATGGGTGTTCCATTCGATTGCTTGTCCAGCGTGCGAAAATGAGAACCGACCAGCAGGTCGAGCTCCGATGTGTTTGCTCCTTTCGATTTCAAATAAGCGAGCAGAAAGTTCGCATGACTGAATTCATCATCGGTATTGTCCAGAATGTACTGCGGCATGTCAGTGTCCAAAAGCTGCAGGGCTTTGATGTAAGCCTGGTTGCCATTAGTTGCAGTCAGCGTAGTGCCGGGCTGCGGATTGTGAGACGCGAAATCAAGCGTCCCATTGCCGAGCTCCCAGTATTGTTCCCAGAGATCGCTCTCGATGATCTCCGCGGCGCACAGGAAACGCAAAATTGCTGCATCGCCTGCAGTCAAGCTTCCGCCAGAATCGCTGCTCTGGGCTTGCGCATTGTTGATCAAGGCGGTGGTGGCTGGAACCAAAAGCGCGGTGGTTGCACCTAGACCTCTAAGGAAAGATCGGCGCCGTAACCGTCCAGTCATGAGTGGATTAGGCGCTGCTTTTGACGAGGATGGTAGTTCACTTGCTGAGTCATTATTGTTAGTTGGTCTTATCACAGTTTTACCCCGTTGATTAGTTTGTCGAATTGGAGGTGCGCAGGCTTTTGAATCAACTCGAACCAATTGCCTGCTCATCGACGAAGACTGCGAATGTCTAACTTTATTCCCGATCGAAAATTCCCGAGATCGCCAAAAACCGGTAAAAAGATATAACGGTGGTTCGGCGACAGGATTGAGTCTCGCCCAGAGGGCGCAAAGGACCCAATGGGAAGTAAGAAGAGACTGGTGGCCGAGCGGCCTGACACTCAACGAATAGTAATCGAAAGGTAATGCCAATAGATTTCAGGAATAATAGCGAACCAACTGAGTCTTTATAGATATTGTCACTGAATTCCTGAAAGCGGCGTGAGGATTTCTAGTATCAAATACAGTTACATTTCTCGCTCTTATCGGGAATAATCAGAAATGAAATGAGTCTTTGCAGATGCGACGAGTGGCCATTTTAAGGATCACATTTTTGTCATGCAAGAATAGGCGATTTTTAATAGTCACACGGACAGTAGAACGCCGTGAACGGGGTCGCGACCCATGGAGCGCTGCCTCGCTTGCGAGGCCGAAGTAGGTGGGGCGAGGCTCCCGAAAGGCCGCGCGCTTCAATGGGGAGAATCGGTCGACACCAGTGACTTGATGGGTTGGGTCGATAGACGCGCCGAGCCGTGGCCCGGCGGTGGACTACAGCTCGGCTCGCCTATAGGCCTGACCCACTACGTTAATTGGTATCCGGCGGTCTCCCCTGGTGAAACTAGCAACCTTTCGGGAGCCTCGCCCCCAAGTGTTGGGCCTCGCAAGCGAGGCAGCGCTCCACGGGTGGCGATTCCTTTCTAATCACCAATCACTTCTCATTCTTCCCGAGCACCTTCGATAGGGCGAGCTCGTTAATAGCGACAGGTGTCTGTTGCAGCAGCTTGGCCAAGTACGCCTGACTATTTGCTTGAGTCTTCTCCGTTCGCAGCTGCTGTGCCAACGCACTATGAATCTCCTCCAGAGTAGGAGTATAGGCTTCCTTAATATCAACTACCTTCAAGACGTGCCAGCCATCTTCGAGCCGGATCGGTTCGGAAACAGAATTTTTAGTCAATGAACCAACCTGGGAACGAACTTCGGGTTGAATCTGACTTTCGGTCAACCAACCGATTTCACCTCCGCGCGCGGCGCTTTCCGGCTCCTCGCTTTCGCCCTTAGCGATGGCAGCGAAATCTGCGGCCGGCTGATGAAGACTTTTCTTGAGTGTCTCCAGCTTATTCTGCGCTTTTTCGGTAGCGGCCTTATCAGCGTTCTTCGGAAGAGCCACAAAAATCTGGGCAACTCGAAATTGTCGAGGAACCAGCAACTGCGTCTTTCTGGTTTCATAAGCGGCCTGCAGCTCGGTCTCGCTGGGATAACTCTCCGGCGGCTTGGAAACGGACTGCAAATAGCTTTCCACCACGGTGTTGTCGCGTGCCCGCTGAATCAGGGTAGCGACGGCGGGTTCTTGGTCCCAATGTTTTGCCAGGGCCTCCTTCAAAACGACTCTGCGCATGAGTAGAGTCCTTACGGTTTGGTTCAACAAGCTTGGGTCCCGAGCCAGGGCGGATTGCTCCCGTGCGTCCAGACTTTCAATTGCGCTGCGAATCTCCTCCAGCTTTACCTCGCTCTCACCAACCCGAGCGATCACGGCCGAATCTGAACTACCTGAGTCACCCGCAGCATAGGCTCCACCGCTAGCCACTAACAAACCTGCAGTTAGCAGGCAGCGACCGGAAAATCTCACGCCAAGCCGCAAAGACGCTAAGTTTCTGATAAGCAACGAAACTAGACATCCGCTTTTCGAGCACACCGGATCCAAGCGTCGATCGTTCCAGCGGACGGTGGTAGTGGAATGAGGGCTGCCGTTAGTAGTATTCGTGTTCATTTTGCGTGAGATTTTTTTCGTTGCTTCCAAGGCGTTACGGTTTGGAAGGCGAGGGTGAACCGTTAGTAGCTGGTGAGTGCGTATTCCCCGATTTAATGGTCTGATCATTCAATTTGTCGGAATAATCCTGGACTAAGTTCTCAAGTTTAACTCTCGTAATTCCCACAAACGGTTCCCGAGCCGTGATCGCGGTGCCGAGCCCAAACTTTTGGTATCGTCCCAGAACTTCTTTGCCGATGTTATAAAGAGCCAGATTTTTGGTTTCGGCATCGTCGATTCGCCGTTGCAGCACGATTACCTGAGACTCGAACTTGGCGCGTTGTGCTTCCTTGGTATTGGCTACCGTAACGGCTTGATTATAGGTGACCTTCCATTTTTCCAAAGCATCCTTGAGTTCCGTGATCAAGGCATTTTGGTCGGCTACCTTAGTATTAAGGTCGGCAATTGTTTTAGTCGAGGAATCCTGGTCAGCTGCTGCCTGTTTGGTGAGCTCATCAACGCGGTCGCTCAACGCCTTCTTTTCCTTCTCGCTTTCCGTCTGAGCGGTCTGCAAGGTTGCAACCTGGTTTTGAGCATCGCGGAGCTGCAACATCGTGCTACGCAGCAGCCCGCGCAGACGTTCTTCCGGTGAGTTTGCCTGATCCGCTGCGCGGAGAGTGCCGCTGCTGAGCAGGCTGATTAATAGCCAGGGGAGAATGAATCGGAGGTTTCTTAGCATAACTAGAATTTGCCGCTGACATCGAACTGAAATACGTCCGATTTGAACGGGGGTCCGGCGACTGCGTTGGCGCTATAGTAGTGGAACCCGACTGAAACAACCGGTGTCAGGGCCAGATTTCCGAATATGGTGTAGCCCTTTAGGTTCGTACCGTATAGGGGGGCGCCATAATCTGAGTCGTTGAAGCCATCAACGACCGAGTCTGATTCAACGTAACGACACCCTACCCCAAGGTTCCAATCCCACCGCCTCTGGAGCACCGGGCTGCCTAACGTGACATAGATGTTCCAAGCGCTGTTCCCACCCACGAATCGGCCAAGAGCCCCGTTGGCAGTCGTGCTGCGATTGTTGACCGCCTTGGCGGCAACTCCCGGTTGGTTAAAAGCGACGTTGGTCACCCACTCGGTGGTTAACGATACTAAGAACGGTTCGAAACGGTTGTAATCTAGCTTTCCGGTGACCGCGACCTCGTGAAAGGGAGTTGCCAGCCCATAATATTGGAACTGATCGATTTGCCCAAAATTGTTCGCGGAGCTCGGCACAATATTGCGTAGGGCCATGTAGGTATTCCCGTTCTGAGCAAACGCAGGGCGCAAGTCATCAGTATTCCCTTGGTCGGAGCTAGTTAGCGGCACGAAGGGGGTAGAGAGTCTGCCCTCGATATTATTAAAGTCGTATAGAGCTCCTGCTATTTTCAGATGAAAGTCGCGGTTGATACTCCAATCCGTTCCTCCTTGAACCGCATAAAGATATTTGTTGGTGCTGTCAAACTTAGCCGGACTCGTATTCGGGAAATTAAAGTCGGTATTGTATACGGGGAAAGCGCCTGCGGTCAGGAATGGTACTAAACCTCTTACGACTTGGTAGCGCCCGGTGATCGCCGCGCCGTCAAATCCGAGGTCATTCGCCCAGATCAAGGTGGTAGAAAAGAACGGGTTATCCATGCGCCCGAGTGTAATGATCAAATCCCGTTCCGGCAGGCCGCCCGTTTCCCACTTCAGAAAAGCGCGATCCAGCCAAATTGAATATTTCTGGAAGTTGCCACCCGGAGCGGAGTTAGCATTGCCCAGGGTTTGGTTCTCTGTAACCGGGGAATCATTTTCGCCGGTCGCGCCGCGAATCCCAATGCTGAACCCGTCTCCTAAATCCACATTTAACCCGACCCGGACCCGGAACCGGAAACGCTCACGATTTTTGTCGACATCATATTCCGGCGGGAACGTAGTGCCGGCGGTGTCGAAGGGCGCCCCGATATTGATCGCGGCAAAGTTAGGAAAAGCGCCCGTGTTGTCATTACCTCCCGGAAAACCGTCGAGCTCGTAACGCAGGCGAATATCGCCGAACAGAGTAACCCGCGAGACCCAGTCCGGCACGGACGGCGGCCCCCCGAATTTCTCGTCGCGTGCGTCCCGCCATACGTCTTGTTCGATCTGCTCACGCAACTGGTTCTTAACGATCTCCGGTATATAGGTTACGCGGACGGTGTTATCGGGACCTGGTTGTAAAGCGGGTGGTGGTTCTTCTTGGGCTGGGGCGGGCTCCTGTGCATTCTGAGCAAGAGCCTGCGGATTTTGTAAAACCCCCACAGGCGGCAACAGACTGGATTGGGCGAACTCTGAGTTAGCCGCGGGCGGCGTGGTTGCCTTGGCTGCTTCTTCTCGAGCCTTAGCCGCGTCTGCCTCGGCCTGCTGGGTCAGCTCTGCGGCATCATCCTTCGTCAGCACACCTCGTTGTACGAGACGGTTGATCAGATTGATCACCACGTTCTGAGATGGAGTAGGCGAAGCATCCGGAGTTGGCGAACCGGTCGGTGATCCTAAATCAGCGGGCGACGCAGAAGGGCTAGGGGAGGAGACGGCAACTGGCGTAGACGATGGGTTCGCGACAGGCGTTGGAGACACTAGCGCAATCGGCGATGGCGTCGCGCTGCCCCGGTCAGATGCCGGTGAGCTTTGAGGAACCGGCGAACTCGCTGGCTCCGCCGTGCACCAAGTTGGCGCGGCCAGGCTCAACATGATCGACAGCAAAGCCCGCTGGGGAAACGCGTTTTTTTGATAGGGCATATCTGCGAAAGGAAGTCAGTAGGGATCGTTAGCTTGCGCGATGGGCAGTGACTCGGAGTACGATCGGCATCGGCATGTCCGAAGGCGGCGGTTCTTTCAGCTGGAGGCCTGTCAGAACCTCGTTGGTAATCGCGTTATCGAGGGTCGAGTCACCCGTCGTGCCGACTAACTGGGCCCGGGTCACGCGGGCAGTGGTATCAGCCCAAATCCGAATGCGGATCCCCGCAATGGAAGCAGTTCGAGTTCGGTTGTTCTGGCGTAAGGCTTCTTCGATTCTCGATTGGACTTCAGCGGCATACCAACCGAACCGGCTGCCACCGCCGCCACCGCCGTTTAGTAAACCGTTTCCACCTTGCCGGCCGACCAAACCGAATGCATCGGATTGACCTCCACCTTTCGCGTCCACTCCCAATGGGCCGGGTGGCGCTTGCTTCTTACTGTCTTCTTTTGGCTTTTCGTCCGGATGCAGCGGCTTGGCTTCCGGCTCTACCATCTGTTTCTGCTCTACCATTTGTTCCTGTGGACGCGGCGTCGATTGCGGGGCCGGCGGTGGTGGTGTTGGTGTCGATACCGGTGGTAGCAACTTAACGAAAGTAATCGGCGCGGATTTGGGAGTCTCTTTACTGGACAACGTTCTGATCATGAGCGCGATAGGCGCCACCAGAAGGATCACGACTCCCAACCAGATCAGGTAGCGGTATCGCCGATAAGAAACCCAGTTCTTGTTCGTCGTCAGGATCCATCGGGATTGGCGGTTAGCGGTTGGCAATCGGTGTTTGGCAGTTAGCTGCTCAGCTTTCGTCCTCGTCTCAATTTGCTATTTACTGTTCCGTCACGCCCTCATTTAACTAGTGGTTTAGTCGCCAGACCGACTTGGCTGATCCCGAGCCGTCCAAGTAAATCTAGTACGTCCATAATTTTCTGATATTGAGTTAGACCGTCGCCGCGCACGACCACCGGGAATTCAGGGGTTTGTGCCTTTAGTTGAGCCAATCGTTGCTCTAGCTCCGATAACGTAACCGGAAACGTATCCAGGAAGATCTTGCCCTCGCTGGTTACCGTGATTGCTTTCGTCTGCGGCTTGGCCAGGCTCGGCGCAGCGCTGGCCTTGGGTAAATTAACCTTTAATCCTTGCACCGAGGCCGTCGTCATAATGATGAAAATGACCAACAGCACATAGGCTAGATCGAGCATTGGCGTGATGTTGATATCGTCGTATGGCTTGTCTTCAGATTGAGCTTGCATATGAACCTTTCACCACAAAGACACAAAGATCACGAAGGTAGGATGATGATGGAAACCGGTTAACCGAGGCCGCAGATGTAGTTCCAGAACTGCGACATAGGTTTGCAACCTATCCCCGATTTTATTCGCGTTCATTCGTGTCCATTCGCGGTTGATCTCTTTGTGTCTTTGTGGTGAATTTTGTTTTGTCACCTGACTATTTCGTCGGGCCGGCTGCTGTAGAACTCCGCCATCTTCGTGATGAACTCGTCGATGAAAACCTGCATATCGCTGGTCATCGACTTGATGCGAGTGAGTAAATAGTTGTAACCAAACAGTGCAGGGATCGCTACGCTTAGACCTGCTACGGTGGCGACCAGCGCGGCGGCGATACCGGGGGCAATCGAATTCACATTAACGTCGCCGGCCGCTGCAATCGCGGCAAACGTGATCATAACGCCCACCACCGTGCCGAGTAGTCCGAGAAATGGGCCGCCGGAGATCGCTAACGTTAGAAACACCATCAGGTTATTGAGCTTTTGGGTTTCGCGGACCAAACCGCCATCGAGGCTAGCCCGGATGGCTTCGATCGATGACGCCGAAAGCACCTTACTTCCATTACCAGACATACGGCGCCGGATCTCTTCTGCGCCGATATGGTAAATCCGATAAATAGCTGCCCGGCGCATAGTGCGGCCGCTGATCTTATCGAAGCGCGCACCCAGCGACTTAAGATCTTGCTCGTTAGTGGAGTCGAGAGCAGTCAGATCTCTGGAAATATGTTCCCATTCTTTCAGGAACCGACTGTTACCTTTGCCGACTTGGTTGAGATAGGCGAGCCGGTTGAACATGACAAACCAGCTGAAGATGGCCATAAGAATCAGGATGACGATTACCACCCAACCATCCGGAGTAACCGACTTCAGGATGATACCAAAGTAGCCTCCGCTCAACCAACTCGAAGTTTGTTCATCCTCGCCGTAGGTCAGTAGTTTCGAGGTTTCACCGCCACCCTGATTGCCGGCGATAAATTTAACTAAACCGGGTGACCGGCTGACCTTGGAGATTTCCAACTCATCCAGCTCTCCCTTAAACCCGGCGCCATTGGTATCCCCTCCCAGGATGGGAGCGCTATTCATCGCCGGAACTCTGACGTTCACCGTGGCGTACGATTCACCGTCGACGTACAAGGTAATAGCCGAGCCGTTGGCGGTTACGGTCAGCTGGTGCCAGCTCTTTGCGGCCAGTGGAGCACCCGGGGGTGTCCTGGCCGAGACGCCGGGACCGGTTACTTCGACGAAGGGAATACCATTGTCCAGCCCGATAACCAAACTGGACCCATTATCGCGGCGGCTATAAATCGCTGCATTGGGCTGTAGCTCGGCTGGGTTAATCCAGGCAGTCCAGGTGAAGGTGGCGCCATCAGGCCAAGCCAATGAAGGAGAGTCCGGTAACGTAATATTGTTTTGTCCATCGAACCGCACCCCATTTCCGATGAGCGAGCCTTCTACTTGGATAGCAGCAGTTTTGCCGTTGTTCTCGTAGCTAGTGACATCCACCGGCGGCTCCCCGGTGAAATGATAAACGAGCACCGTCTCAGGATCGTAGGTAGCCTTTGAATTATCCACCCGGGTGGCCGTGTTACCGGTGTTGCCGTAATAAAGCCAAAAACTGGTTTTTCCTCCGGGCGCTAGATCTGCGATTTTCACCCAAATAAACGCTTCGTTCAGCAAGGAATCATACTTCTCCACGTGATAAGGGAGGAGCGTCTTGTCGTCGGCCGCCACGAATCGAATGTCGCTACCGTCATCCTTAGCTGCAGCGAACTGAAAGTTGCCATCGTGTAAGCGGAGAAGGACGGCGGCAGATCCGATCGGTTGGTTGATAGCCGTACCGGTCGCTGAAGTGTCGATGGTGATTTTCTTTCGCAATGACCATTCACCGTTCCACCAAGCGCGAGCCACCGTCGGAATTAGTAAAAAGGTCAGGCTTATTACTAACCACAAGAGTCGGCCTGGATGGCGAGGAGAGATGTTAAATCCTGTTTTCATTTTAGAAATCGGCCCATAGACGGAAAATGAATCTGACCTCATGGACGGCTGTGTTTTGCGCGCTGATCATGGGTACTCCGATATCCAACGATCCATTCCAGTGCAGATATAATTGAATGCGGCTGCCGAATCCCCAGCTGGCCAGGTTGAAGACATCGTTCTGTTGGGGAAGAGGATCTCGGATGGTAAGTGTGCCCGCGTCTAGAAAGGCATAAAGTCTCCACTCGTCTTCCTTGTTGGCCATCCAACCGAGCAGTGAAGGGCTGCGGAGTTCGATAGTGCCGAAGATTCCGTTATCACCCAGTTCTTCGGCCTCGTAGTAGCCTCGTACTGTGCCCAAGCCACCCCCGCCAATCTGCTCGGTGTTCACCAAAGGCTGATCGGCGACCTGACCTTGCACCTTGGCATAGATCTGTGCGCCGCCTGGCAAATCGTGGGTATGTGAAAGGTCGCCTCGGAAATAAATGAAATTGCCACTGGCTTTGAAACGGCTGTTATCGAATTGGTTATCCTTACTACCCAGGCCGCGGATGCCGAATGTGATCCCCGCGTCGAGGTCAGTTTCCGATCCTTTCGGTAGCCAGGTGGCCGTGTAGACCGTGCTGACCGGATAGTAAGTGATTGGGCTCGTAATTGACCCTGTGCTAAGACCAACCCGCTGATCGAAGTGTTTCCAGTCCAATCCAGTGCTGATTGACTCATAAAAATCTTTTCCGGGCGGTAAGTTAACGATCGCCCGAGCGCCAAAGGTTGACCCGCGCCCGGCCACGGCGATGCTACCGAGCGTCGACACATCGCTATTCTGCTTGGTTCCTTGGAAGAGTAGGCTTAACCACTCGGCCTCGGGAAAACGAGCCAGATAGTACCCCGAGAAAACCTCGGCGTCGCTCAGGCGTTCTGGCGCGATTTGAAAACTGAACCCAGCGGAATGTCCGAGTTGCCAAAAGTTGTTATAACTGATGGCGCCGTTAATCCGGAGCGAAGTGGTATTCGGACTGTTTCGATCATTCAGCTCCAGACTGCCGTGTAGCGGGAGTGTGTCCTTGACCGTGAGATCGATATCCACGGTCCCAGGTTCTACTCCAGCGCGCAGCGTTGGGGTGACCCGTAGATCCGGCAATTGATTTAGCGCCACAATGTCACGGGTTACGTCGTTGAAGTTGGGCACTGTACCTTCTGCCATCGAAGGAGCACGTTTCTTGATCTCGCTGAGAGAAAAATAGCGAGAGCCTCGGACTCGGAGGCGGCCAACCTTCCCTTCGATGACCTGCAGAATTACGACCCCGTTCCGCACTTGTTGAGGCGGGATTTGTACCGAAACGGTTTGATAACCCTTGTCTTGATAAGCCTTCTCTAATGCCGCTCGCGCATGTTCGACGTCCTCAGTGGTTCGGCCTGGGCCCAGGTAAGGGTAAACCGCTTCCTCGACTTCGAGCTCACTTAGCTTGTGGGTGCCTTCGACGCGATACTCTTGAATGTAAACTTGACGTTGCGCGTCTGGCTCTGAGCCGGTCCTGGAGCGAGCCTCGCTTGCGAGGCCGCCTGTCGAGGGCGTCTGCCCTGAGCTTGTCAAAGGGGCCTGTGCTAACGCCAGACTCGGCGCCATCGACAAAATAGCGTATAACAACGCTGCGAATAGCTTCACCGAGGCTATCCGATTAAGCGCCAGACCATGTTCTGGGCAGATGCTTTCTGCTTTCATTTGCAAAAGCTGCCTTCGTGGCATTTATCGCGACTTATCCCTGCGCCGGCTGCGCTCTTCTTCTAGCTCCAGGTCTTCCGTAGAGGCTCTGTTCCTAGCAGAGCTCTAGCGGACCAAACAAGCGCTCGATTGTTACGATCCTGCGACAAAGCATACCGCCGGGTGGGCGAATGGCCGTGCCAGCGTATCGGGTCCAAAACCCATCGGTCCCATGAGTCCCATAGGTCTCATCCGTTGTTAGCTCCTACGCCTGCCGATGCCCTCACACGCCGAAACGCCGATACGCCGAAACGCCGATACGCCGATACGCCGATACGCCGACACGCTTAATCCGAATCCCTGCCGCCATAACCCAGAACTTCAACAGTGATAATCGAAGGAACTAACGCCTGATCGTTGCCGGGCGTCTGTTGTTTCGTGACTTCCGCGGCAACATTGTTCGCTGCGCCAACCGCATTACTAGCTGCCGTAACCGCCGCCACGTTCGGCGATACGATGGTGGGAATACCGGTGGTTTTACCCGCAACCGTGATATTCGCGGCGTTGATAATAACGCGTGCGGCCAGGTTCGCATTGCCCGAGGCACGGATGCCTGCTTCGCCGGCATCGATGGTTCCCTCCGGAGCAACTAAGTTCAGGTTACCGGGTGGAAGATCCGGGATCGGAGCGAGCGTGCCGATACCGGCACCCGAGCTGGGGACAGTTGGGGACAGCACAATGTCGGTGTAATCATCGTAAACGATGCCGGGCGGCGCGAAGATGACGGTCCCTTTGGCGCCGATACCGGCATTGATATCGCCAGTAGCAGACCAGATCACGATGTTGCCACCGAACGTCGTTAAAACGCGGCTCTCACCGAGCAACACGCTGCCTCCGGAGTACATATCGATATCACCAGACCCCTGGGTCAGAATCCCGGCGTGGGCTCCCGGAGTTACGCCGCTGACGCCGACAATCGTTTGACCACCGGGTACCACTGTCGTGATTCCACCGCCGAAGTCAGTCAGAATACTGCTGTCTGTCACTGCGTTGCCAGATGAGGCGCTGAACATCGTTAAACTACCGTTATAAGTAATCTTTTGCCCGTTTGGCCCGACCGTCGGGAATAGCGTGGCGTTCGCTTCATTGCCGCGCACGTAAGTATGATAGAATTGGCTGGTCGGATCGTTGTATTGCAGGCCGGTTTCATTCAGCTCGCTGAAATAGACCTGCAACAGGAATACGCTCTGTTGTTCGAGAGGGAGGGATTCGAAGTAGGCTAACGCGTCCGTGGTCGAGCCCTTAAAGCCGTGCTGTTTCTGTAGCCAGGCCACTAACTGATCTTGGTAGGTCGCTACGACCTTTCCTGGTTGGTCTACCAAAAGCGAATTCGGATTAGCCACATTCGCCGCGTTTAGATAGAGATCAGCGAACCCAGCCCAGTTCGGGCCGCTGGATCCGACCCCGGCCAACACAATTATCCCGGCGCCGCCATTCGGATCGGTGATTTTAGGTGTGCCAACCAAGCCGATGGACTCGATTACGCCCTGTGCCCCCTGATAGACGTTTCCGCCCGCGCTGAGCTCCAAATTGCCGGGTCCGGCAATATCGACATTGGCAAATAAGATTTCGTTCCCCGCGGAGACGACTGAGACATCGCTCGAAGAGTTATTCAGGATCAGACTACGAACACTTTCGGATTGCCCGAAATTGACGATGTCGCCCCCGGCCCGGATGTCCATGGCCTTCCCCGCGACATACCATTGGGTCGCAGAGTTCCCGAAACTAAGCGATCGAACCTGTCCGACCTGGAGACCTACAATGTCGCCGGTCACGGCGTAGATCCTGGCCGGTACCGGGTCATCCTTATGGAGTGTGCCCGAGGCAGAGTCGGCCTCGAAGGCAAATAGATTCAGATCCGCACCACCCTGGTCGCTACCAAGCGGGTTCGTATTCGTTTGCAAGATCTTCCGGGTTTTAGAAAGCAGATAAAAAGCCGTATTAAATGGATTCGGTACCAAGCTACTATCCGCGCCGGAGATATCGAAAAAGACCGGTTGCGGGGTGGCCGATGTTACTGACGAAAATGCATTGGCATAAATAGAGGTCTCTGCTAGCAATTCCAACTCTCCAGTTGACGATGGAGCCAGCTCCAAAGCGTAGTAAGTCACAGAACCCTGTGTGTTACTGGTGCCGGTGTAGATGCTGCCGCTTGCCGCGACGATACTTAGCGTGGAGGGGAAGAGGTAGCTTGCGTAGCTGCCACCGTTGCTTTGACTTTCAGCCGCGCCGTCAAGCTGGGAGGCGGTAGTATTGACAGGAAGCACGTTTCCTCCGGCTGAAAAAAGACGAATCGTGGTTCCCGAGGTCCAGAGGGAAAACCAGGATTCACCTTGACCGGTCACGCTTGGATCGGCCGTATAGACCGCGGCCGTCGTATTCTGCTCTGATACGCGTCCAGGATCGGCAGCGGTACCCAGCACGAGGTCGCCACGGACCTGTACATCGATTGACCCGTCGCCGGGCGCTAACACCGGCCCGCCAAATGCGAAGTTAAAGAGAGCAGCAGTCGAGACGTTCGTAGGACGTGGATCACCGCTAATCGATTGGCCATAGATCAGGTCGACACCACCGATTGAACCGGCGGTGATTTTCACGTTTCCGCGCAGATCGACGAACTCGCCTCCCTGGAATGCACTCTCGAGTGTGCTATAGGCGGCGACCGCTGGGTTCAGAGCTCCCCCGATGTCGATCGTAATATTACCACCCCCGGTTTGGATTAAGGATCCGCTCCCAACGCCGTTCACGGATGTGAGGCGCCCGGTCCCTCCTACGGCAACGAACAAGCTGCCGCTGCTCGTTCCGTCCGATGAGCTCATGACGCCCGCATCCCCGCCGGACACGACCGTGAGATTTCCGCCGCCGAGTGTTCCGATGCCAGTGAACCCGGTTACGACTGGGGTCGCGACGTTGCTTCCGGGCACGTACGTTCCGAAATTGATCCACCAGGCGGTGTTTTGGCCGAGGCCGGCGCCTCCCTGGCGCCAGAGCCAATCGCCGATACCGTAAGTTGGGATGTAGTTTCCATTGTCCGGATTACTATTCACGTTGAAACCAGTCAACGTACCCTGAGCGGACACCAGCACGTTACCGCCGCCGTTTGGGTAATAGGCTTGATAGTCGGTGGTTGCGATCGTCTCGTAGATCGAACTAGCGTACTTACCCCTGAAAAGAGAACCGCCAGGCGCGACTCGAGGCAGATTGAATAGGCTGCCGTTAATACCGGGGATCGTGGTCTGCGCCCCGGCGGTGTAGATGCCGTACAATGATTCTTCCGTAATGTTACCGCCTGCTAACAGGTCTAGATAGCCGGTGCCAGTCCTGATAACGCTGAAAATTGGAGTATCCGTCGCCCGACTATAGTGCGGATCATCGAGAACCAGATTACCGGATCCGTTCAGCGCACTTTGGGCTTGAAGAACCCGAGTATCAGCTGCCCCGGTGTCCGCTCCGGACACGAGCCGGATAGACCAGGAGAGGGGCACCTGACTATTCGGTCCGAGCGACAACATTGGTTCGACGGCATAGAGTTGGCCCTGGATTCCGCCGTTGAGCGGGCGGGTCTTTGCGGTTTTACCGTGCGCAAACAGCGGTGTTGTGCCAACCGGGATCAGATCACCGCGCCCAAGTGTAACATTAGCCGCCAAGGAAATTGATCCGGCAAAATCTGACAGTAGCGCTCCAGCCGGCCATGTGACCGGATTGATAGCGATCTGAAATGGCAGTAACGACCCGGGCGAAAACGTAGTCCCAATTGGTAGTGGAAAATTTGCCGGGACGGTCTGACCAGCATGGAAGGTTCGTCCCCCTGGTATCGTGATCGTGGCAGTCGCGACGAACGCTGGGTAAGTGGAAGGCGCGGGCGCACTCAACGTCGCGGTCAACGGAATCGAGACATTTTGGTTTAGCGTTGCACCATTTATCGAAATTGCGTAGTTCAGGGCCACCGGATCGTTGCTAAAGGTTGTGCCGGTAACCAATGTGACCCTGGTCTCAAGGACGACACTCGAGAGAGTCGGTGTACCTGCGAAGAGCACCCAACCCTTCTCATCCGGCAAAGTGGCGCCATTCAAGGAGAGGGGAGCGAAGCCGTCATTAATACTTCCATAGATGTTCAGGTTGCCTCCCGCACGAAGGATCAAGACACCCGGTTCACCGGAACCATAAATCGAATCGAGTAGCGAATTCGGATTAACGCTGGCGTATCGATACTTCGAAAGATCGAGATCTCCCAGGACGGTTAGATCCCCGTTGGGTTTGGCACTAACGATTTCGACCCCTGGCCGCAGGTGAAATGCCTGCGGATAAGCAGTCAGTCCCGTCAATTCGGTCTGCAAATTGTGATTGAGTTGACCACCGGGTTCTGCGTTGGCGATGAAAGCCGTGCTGTCCAGGTTAACCTGATCCAGGATGATGGCTCCCTTGGGAACTCCCTTTGCTACACTTTGTACGATCGTGCCGTTGACATCGGTGGGCGCATAAGTCCAGAAAGCGTTCACCGCGATTGTCTGGGCGCCGCTGATATTGAGCGGAAGGCTGGCCTGGATTCGGATGTTACCGGAAGTAACTGCGGTTCGTGGCACATTCAGCTCTAAGTCTCCGCGATCGACTCCGTCAGGGGAGCTCATGTCGATCGTGGCGCCTGGATCCAGGAGCAAGAAACCCAGGCCATTGTTGAGCGTACCAAGGGAGGTATTAGTGCCATTCGCTACGGTTAATTCGATGGTGCCACGATTCTCCGCATCGATCGGTCGGCCGTAGCTATCCACTTGCAACACCGTGCTATGGACATCGAGGACCCCCGTCGAAGTCACTTCAAGGTTACCGCTGGAGGACAACCGGATTGTTCCTGGGGTCGCGCCGCTCGCATTGATCGTCCCACTGATTGTCAGGCTGCCGTTATCGACGGAAATATCAACCATATGTGCCGAGATGGTTGTGCCCGCGGCGATGATGATGCTTCCTTGTTTGATATCGAACGAGCGCGAATAAAAGAATCCGCCGTTATCCAGCAGTTGGTTAAGTAGGGTGAAATCGCCGGCATTTTGCGCGCGGAGATCAAAAGAACCTGCATTGAAATCACCGGTACTACTTCCCAAAAGTGTGCCCCCGAGGCTGACCAGACCGCCAGAAGTCCCGGTAGCGGTGATGGTCAGGCTACCGGCGTTATCACCAATGGCCGAGACGTTGATCACGGAGGAGCTAGCCTGTGTGATGTTACCCGCGGTGCTTTCTAATGAAACATCCCCGCCGAAAGTCGGGACCTTCTGGTCGAACATCGCGACGGTCAGCCCGGAGACATCGATCCGGGAGCCCGGGTTTAGCGAAAGATTACCAGTGGCAGTCAAGGTCACTTTACCACTGGCAGCGAAGATCGAGGTCGAATCCGTGATCGTGTTGGCTGAGAGATCGATCTCAGCACCGAGACTATTGGACATCGCCGTCATTGGCAGGACGCCGGCCGGCGTTGTCAGTATAAGTGCTCCTCCGGTCTTATAGCGCAGGACCGAGCCGGGTGCACCGGTCAAGAGGGGCGTAATCAGGTTAAGGTTGCCGCCAGTATAAGACCCCGGGCCGGTCTCCGCGAGATAAACCGAAAATGATCCTTTACTGTTGGCTGTGATCTCCTGGTTTGCTGTCAGGTTCACCGTTGAGAACCCGAGCACCAGCCGGCTGAGCGACGCCAGATTCTGCGGTTGGTCCATTGGTCCATAACCGAACACAATCTGGTTGGCGATAATATCCAGTGTGCTGCTGCCCGTGCCGGGCCCTTTCGGAATTACAGGACCGGCGGGTGTATCACTGTAAGTCGTGATGAAATTACCGTTAAAGTTCGCGGTCCCAACCTGTACGAGACCATTCCATATCAGCGTATTAGTCGTGATGGTTGCGACGTCAGACCCTTTCCCGGCGCCATAGACGGCGGGCGTATTGAACACCAGCTCCTGAAGCGACGATTTGCCAGTCGCCGAACTCAATGTATTCAAGTCGACTGACCCGAAAATGTTGATTGAATCCGCGGCGGAGAGCGTCAGGATCTGAAGCGCAGGGGCGCCCACCGCGGGATCGCCGGCTAGAAGACTATCGAGCACGGTCTGGTCAAGCAAAATGCCGGTTGGGAGGGTCGCTCCTTTTTGAGCGGCTGCAAGGGCGGCAGCTGTACCAATATTGATTTCACCGGCCGAAAAACCGATGTATCTAGCTCCGTAGTTGACATTCTCACCCAGATTGAGACCGCTGTTGGTGGCAAACGCAATCGTGCCCTCCGAGAAAAGAGAGGCCCCGTTGTCAACGGTAATCGAACCGTTGGTGGTGCCCGTACCGGGTAGAACGTTCACATATCCGTTGGAAACCAAGATCACGGAAGTCGCGGGTACTCCTTGTACGCCCGGCGTTAGGTTAGTGAAGAAATAACCGCTCGTAGAATCGAAGGCCGGCGCACCTTTACCCAAGGTATCGATGACAGCGCCGGACTCGATTGTAATCCCGCCCGTCCCTATCGACATTAGCACAACGTCGGCACCGGTCAGGATAGCCCCGCTCCGGATGGCTACCGCTTGAGTGGGGGAATTCGCAGCAAATTCCACCAGAAAGCTTCCCGGCGACGACTGGTTCAAAACTCCGCCGACGTAAACGTTTGGTGCACCAATCGCATCAACGGCAGAGGCGTTGAGTGAAATCCAACGTGCTGTCGGCGTCGCATTCGGTCCGGTGATTTCGATCATCTGAGACGGCCCGCCAGGGTATCCTGCGCCGCTAATTACCAGCGAACCCGAGTAACCACCTGCGGCGGCCGCAAAATCAGCCTTACCATCAAAGCTAAGCTGCGAAATAGCGTTCGGTGGCGCGATCAGTTGTAAAGTTAACGTAGAGGCATCTAGAGGGAGGAGGGGGCGAGCTTGGTTAAACTTCTGCGCCTGCGAAATCGCCACCGAGTTGTAGGTTTCCAGATCGTACTGGGCGTATGTTTCTACCACGGATGCCGGTGTAATAATCGCTTCCGTTGGTAGAGCGTTCTGAATATCGGTGTTGGCGGCTCCGGTGTTGACATTGACCTCATAGGAGCCGTTATCCAGTGACAAGACCGAAGGCTCCTTGGTATTGGCTCTCCCGCCTAGTTCCACCCGGAAAGCGCCCGGTAACAAGGCGTAGTTAGAAGGCATCAGTGTATAGGTGCCTGAAGGAAGCCCAGGTACACCTGCTGGAATTGTGATTTGTTGGCCGATCCCGGGCATCTTTCCGCTCAACCCAGTGTTCGTATCAACGACTGCGGGTGCATAGCTCTGCTGACCGGGTACGAGCGCATAGACAACATTGCCCGAGGCACTGAAGGTGTTGCTCGGGTTCTGGTTAGCCAGTGCGGTCGAGAGCACGTCGAGTGATCCTCCCCTGCCAGAAATGAATCCCTCCCCGAATAGCGTCCCACCGCCTGAGAGGTCGAGCAATGCGCCGCTTGCGACTGACACCGAATAGCCCTGCAGCGTGATTCCCCGATTCGATGCGAACGCCCCCTGGATCACGCCGGTGGAAGTAATCTCCTGACCGTTGACGGTATAGGTTACCCCGTCAGTGGTGCCGCCGTACGGAATCGTCAGTCCGTTCGCGCTGACCGAGGTGATGCTTCCGGGAAGAAAATTGACGCTCTCGGTGACGGACGACGTTGCAGCTCCGTTAATTCCAAGTGTGATTCCTCCGAGCGGCGCCCGGATAATGCCGCCCTGATTGATGGTTTGTGCCTCAAGGGTGAGCTGTCCGAACACCGATTGCGGGACGGCCGGATCAATATTGTTAATGCGATAAATCGAAATGGAGGTGCCTGGTAAGAATGGCAACACGTTTATGCTGTCAATAAATCCGGCCTCAACTATTGCACTCGCGCCAGTCACGGGATAAAGCTGAGCTGCCGTAAAGGTGAAACTGCCTGGCGTCCTAAGGGTAGTAGTGCCGGACAAAAATCGAATATCGCCCTGGCTCACAAAATTGACATCAGCGAATGCAGGGTAAGTGATCGTCTTTGTAGATCCGCCAGTCTCCGTGAGCAGCTCGTAGTTTCCGAATTTCATCGACGCTAAATCAATGAGATCTCCATCGAGGGTCAGCTCCGCTGTTCCGTGGACACCCTGACCGCCCAAATTAGTCAACGAGATTGGTGACGAGCCGGTTATCTGGAATACGCCGCCGGTCGGCCCTAGAAATAGGTAAGGGGCAATGACTTGGACCTGCGCGTTGCGATTGGTATCGGCGATGGAAATAGCAGAGAGTTTGATGCTCTCGCCAGCCTTCAGAGTGACATCGCCTCTAAACAGGATCGAGTTGCTGGCGTTAAACGAGAGATTATCGAAACCGCCTTGCGCGATGGCGTTTGCGCTAAGATACGCCTGTCCTACTTTGAGCTTAGGATTAGCCTGACCCGGGAGCAGGCCTGAGGGAAGGCCGCTTGGCACAGTTGCTTGGCCAATAACGATGTTGCGCTGTGCGCGCAAGTTGTTTGGAACGAGCTGGTCCTCGGATAAAGTCGTGAGATTCGAAAACAGCGGGGGAAAAGTCGAGTAATCAGGTCCAATGAAGCTGACGGTTAACGTCCCGCCCGCTCCCCCGAAGCCGCCCGATACAGCTCGTAAGGAACCGTCGATATAGATTCCGTCGTATGAGCTCAACGAAATCAAACCTCCATTGCTACCGACCTGGACAAGGTCTCTGGGGACCGTTGATCTAGTCGGGCCCATCATGTTTTGTAGCGGATTGATGCCTGCGTCCAGATCCAAAACCGCACTGGCCCCAGAAGCATCAAGCGTTGCACCTGGCCGAATGATCACAAAGGCATCCGTGGAAATCAGGTCGCCGCTTCCATCGGTGGCTGTTCCTCCAGCACTGCCGAGCACGATCGAGCCGCCGTTCGGTACCACACCATACGGCCTGCCAAACCGATCTAGCGCGACAAATGCCTGAGCTGCAACATCCAAGGTACCGCCAATCCAGACCGAGAGGCCGTGAGGCTCGTAGCTTAGCCTTTTGCCAGTTCCACCAACTCCACCCAAAGATCGATAGTTCGTGATCTCGATTGAGCCGGAGGGCGCTACGAGGCTGCCATTTACCGTGATCTGACCGCCTCCCTCAACGTCGATCGATTGGCCGGGGTCGACATTAATCGTTGAGCCGCTACCAATATCGATACTCCCCCCCGCTCCGACAATGCTGGCTTTTCCCTCAGTGACGAGCGTACCGGCTGTTTGTCCGCTGATCCCGGAAAGCAAGCTCAGACTCGCACCGGGTCGTTGGGTTACTGTTGCGGTGTCCGGGTTCCCGACATAGACCGGCATGAGGACGGGAATACCGAGCGCGGCCGCGGGATTGGCGCCCGTGGCGACTTTGAGGCTTGCGTCGGTAATTTGATACACTGGTTCGGTCACGTTCAGCGTAACGCCGGGGGCCACGGTGAGTGAGACGAGACCGTGGATATTGTAGCTGGAGAAACCTTGACTGAAGAAAGAAGTTGGCAGAACGAGCTGATCGGGCGCCGCAAGAACAATAGAATTGCCGATGGCTACGGAGTAGGCTTGCAAGGTGAGAGCACCGCCGGAGTTAACTCCGTAAGCTCGTAACGTCCCGTTCAAGATCAGCGGTCCTCTCGAGACCGCTTGTGCGATGGTCAGCAAGCTGCGCGACCTGGCCGGATTAAAAGTAATGTTACCCAGCTGATCTGCCTCGATCGCGATGTTTCCACCCACACCGTTTAAGGTTTTCCGATTTGGCAGAATGGCCGCACCGGAGGAGGTATCGATGAGACTGCCTGTCTGCAAAGTAATTCCTTGATCCGAGGTCAGTGTTACGTTGCCGCCGTTTATATAAGCTTGACCGGTGGTATCCAGCGGATTGAGGAAGGCGTTGATCCAAAGCCCTCCGGTATTGATGGTGGCGCCTGACTCAAGGGTGATCCCAGCGACCGGTTTGGCCGGTTTAAGCGAAGTCGAGCCCAAAGCGTAGGATACCGAATCAATCGAGACCGTGCCGTCTATAGCCGTGATGCTGCTTGCGATGAACACCCGAGCCGCTGTCAATGAGATCTGTGCGCCGTTTGCAAAAGTCAGCGGTGCACTGATGGTTAATCGGCCTCGACCCATGGCCGGCGGTGCCGCGCTCGCCGATGGGCTTGGTTTTGCTGCTGCCTGGACATCCACTGTCAAGCCGCCCAAGTCGGCACTATTGATCTGCGTCGCTGACAACGTGTCGGTGTTGGTTAGATCCTTGGTGATCTTCGCGGTCGCCGTCAGATCGGCCGTTACTGAGGATGCGATATTCTCGATAACCACATTGCTCGAGTAAGTGGTCCCAGGAAAAGTCGTCCCATTCAGGACGTAAGTGTAAGGACCAATGGCTAGCGAGCCGTTGAGGGGGACCGTACTTTGAGTCAAAAGGAATGGATCGGTCACATTTGAGGGGCGGGCGCTGTCCTGTTGTGGACCGTTGATCGTTTTCGCTTCGATGGTTCCCTCAAAGATCGACGTTTTTGCATCGATAGTCAGGCTCCCGGCGTCCCGACCGACCGTATAGCCCGGCAGATAAATTTGGCTCGGCTGAGTAACAACATTTTGGTAGGTCTCGGTGACATTCCAACGAGGGTGATTAACGACGAACCCATTGAACACGCCGATATAACTAATACCCGCCGGCGCCGTGTTCACATTATAGATGCGTCCGTCACTCCCGATGACATAGCTTTCTTTCAGGTAACCGGATTGATACCGGATCGAACCGCCTGCGATATTAAACACAGATCCGGACTGAGCCACCACTTGGTTTGCCGAAAGCGTGATAGCGCCGCCAATCGTATCCCATTCTTCGATGCTGTGTCCGACATTATTCAGCTCACCGCTTACCTCTAATAAGCCGCCAGCCGTGTAGTACCGGTTCTCTGTATTGTAAGGCGCGTTGTAACTCGAATTGGCCGACACTTCCACGAGTTGCCGCAAATCGACGTAAACCGTGTTGTTGAACAACGATCCAGTGTCTCGGTTCAGAGCGGCATCCCGCAATTCAAACCCTTGAATATTAACCGCGAGATTATTAGCCGACATCGGCAACGAGACATTCAGTAAGCCGGAGACATCTAGCTCGGCTCCGTTCCCAGCAAAAACTCTTCGACCGGCACTAACTTCGATCTGACCCGCTGTTGCGCTAGTGAGCGAGCTGCTGGCGAAGTCGACTGTGCCTCCGCTCGTGATTTCGATTCGGGAAATACCGATTCGGTCCGGAAGTTGCGCGTAATCTTCTATGGAGGCAGGGAACCCCGCGAGAACCGAGGCGCCCAACGCATAGGCTAGTGCCCGCTGCGGATCAAGGGCAGTGCCGGAATTGGGATCCGGTTCAATGTAGGTAACGCTCCCCGGCGCTAACGTGACCTCGCCCCGGGTATCAGCGGTTGCGTTTAATAGATGAATTGTGCCTCGCTGATCGACTGAGCTGGTGGAAATGATGACTCCGCTTTGGGTCACCTGATGGCCTACCATGGTGATGTCACCGGTTGTTGCTTGAATAAGGCCGGTATTTAACGCCGTTCCACCATGATCCACCCCGATCATGGCGCCCAACGTCGTCGAAGCAACGACGATACCATTAGCTGGCGCTATGCTATACCCCTGCCGAAGAAAAAAATCCTGTCCCGCCGCCAGGATAGTCTGACCGTTAGCCGTACTGATGGAACCGGCGTTGTCGACGGAGCTACCCAGCAGAATCACAGAGCCGCCCCGATCAACGATCGCCAAGGGCGCATTGATATCGAGTTGGGCGCCGGCTTCTACGACAATCTGGCCTGACCCGCCGGTTAAACTGGGTAGGAGTGTACCCTTCGAATTGCTTGGGCTATAGATCCCGTTCGTGGTGAACTGAGAATCGGTGATGGTGGCGGCGGCAGTCACCAAGGAACTGACGTTGACCTGGGATGCGCCCCCGAAAATGATGCCGTTCTGATTAATCAGATAGACTTGGCCCTGAGCTTTGATCGAACCCAGGATTTGGCTCGGCTTACCTGACGGATCCAGGATCCGGTTCAATGCCACCCAGGTATTCGCCGAAGTCCCGCCGCCGCTCTGATTGAAGTCAACGGTGGTATTCCGTCCGACGTTAAACGTTTGCCAATTCAGAATCGCGTGAGGTGATGTCTGCTGGATGACAACGGTAGTTTGCCCGTTGCTAACCGATTCGGTCGGAAGAAATGCCCCTTGCCATTCTCGATTCGTACCCGTCGCCGTCTGCAGGCCACCTCGGGTCAACCCATTCGGGACGTTACCAGATCCGGCAGCATTCCGCGCAGCCTGTTGCATCGCTTGCACCGAGTTCATCGCTTGCGTCACCCGCGATAAAATGTCATGCGCGTTGGTTTGCAGTTGGCTCATCGCCGCCTGATTGCCGCCATAAAAACTGCTGACGGCCGGGCCGCTGTTATTGCCGGATACGTTACCTCGGAGAATGTCGCCGGCCTCGACGCTGATGCCGAGACTGAGATAGCAAATAGCAAATAGCAAATAGCAGATGAATTTTTCACCACAGAGACCCAGAGGCCACGAAGCGACCGAATTCCTACTGCGAATGAACGCTAATGAACGCGAATTGAGGAGCTTTTCTACGCGACAATTGACGCCACCTGGGCCGGCCTTTCCGCCGTAGTCTTTCACATTCCTGACAGAATCCTGCCGTTTGAGTGGGGGCGGATACATTTCGGATTTGGATCTCAGTGAACCTTGTGTCTCTGTGGTGAAATTTGTTCGCGGTTACTTACCGCCGTAGCCCAGGACATCGACCTTGATCAACGATGGATTCTCCTTTGGCTTCGTCACTGTGCGCTGGAATTTCTCGAGATCGGTCAGCGAGTTGCTCGTCGCACCCATGGCAGCGCCGGTCAGCTCGTGGGTATTGATCTGGCGTGGACCGCCAAAAATGATGCCGTTGCGGTCAAGCACATAGATTTTCCCATCGGCATGTACCGACGCAATGACCTGGCTCGGAACCGCAGCGGGATTATTACTCACGTTGATCATCACGCCCCCGCCTCGGACCCCGCTCCCCTGATAACTCTGAGTCGCGGTTTTCAAAGCTTGCAAAGCTTGCGTGGTCTGCACTTGGTTCGCTAGCATGGCGCGTTGTGCTGCCAACGCCGGGCTCACCACTTGTTTAAGGATATCGCCCGTACCTCCATGGGCGAGCATGGTTGTCGCCAACCAAATTGCCACTGCACCGATGGCCATCGCTAGCCTCTTTTCATCTGGCAAAGCCATAATATTGTTCGTCTTTTCGCCGCCTGCTCGGTTGCGCTCATCGTATCGGTGCGCTCAGCAAATCAAATGATGATCTACCGAGCCAGAATCGCAGGCGCCACAAACCGGGAAAGCCTATCGGTTTCGACCACCTGCCTCAATCCGCCGATTGTCACATTTGTGTGACATTCACCTCAGGATCGATTTGTCGCGCGTAGGACTTCAGCGAGCTCAGTCGAGTCGCCTAGCGAAGGCGACGGCCGATTTTGACGGCGCGTACATCCATGATCGGTTTGAGGTTAGGATTCGGAGTTTCTTTGGTCAGATGGTTAGTTTTTAAACGCTACCAATTTGCTATAGTCGGCTTAACTAACTGTATATGATATCTTTGTGCGTTTATCGAACGGACACGATTTTTAAAATCTCCAGCCTTTCCTCCGTCACGCAATTGTAACGATAGAGTGTTGTTCTTCGATAGTTAATAAGGCAAGTAAAGGTTCCCCGATTAAGGCGGCTTTCGCTGGGAAAAGGATGCGGTTCGATTGCGCCACCTGATCGATCAACCATCAAACGAGATCATTACAACCCGCGGACATCGTTCTCCGGTTAAAGACAGGGTTCCCCAGTTAAAGCGGCGTTATTTCTGCCTTGGCGGCAAATCTAACATTGTCAGGAATTACCCTGCACTGGCTTTTGCTTTTTGCCATTATTGTAACAGTAAACTCTTTGCTTCCAACCGCAGGTCCGGGCAAGTTGCGGCCGGATCAGGGCTGGGCATACTGAAAGCAGCTAAGACGGCGTCTTAGGGGTGTCCTGATTTCCTTCAGCTCAACTAACAAAATCCATTGAACCTCCAAAGAAGTTAGCTAATGAAGATCCTTAAAGTGGTTATGGCGGGCTTTATCGCCATTGCGGCGATCAGTTCAGCATCAGCTCAGACGGTGATTCATATCACCGGTTCTACGGCGTATCGGGCAGCAGTCTATCAAGCCATCAGCGATACTCTGGCGTCTGGTTTCGTCTTCGGTTATAGCGGCACCACCGCTAGCAAGGCCAGCCAAGCGATTTATACCGGTACGACCAAGACCGGCAGCATCTCGGTCATCATCAAGACCTCGTTTTCGGGCTCGGTTGGCGGTATCTCGACCCTGGCAGCGAACCTGACCATTGGGCCAGGAGGATCGTATACCGGCGGTGGCGGGTGGCTGGTTGATAGCACGCCGCAAAGTGTGGCGGGCACCCCGAACGCTCCGGCCAACTACGATCCGGCAATTACGGCTGATGTGGCCATGGCAGACTGTTTCCAGGCGTCTGCTCCGGCTATTTACCGGACCCCAAAACTCACTGACAACATCATCGGAGTGGTGCCGTTTGTATTCATGGCCACCAAGGGCGGCACCCCGATCAAGGGCTCAGTGACGACATCGACGAGCCTTGCTTCTGAACAGGTCAAGGACATCTTCGTGGAAGCGAATCTGAAGCTCCACGAACTCAGTGGCAACAGCGGTGATACCGAAGCGGTATTAGGTGTGGGTCGTGACGAAGATTCGGGTACCCGGATTCAAGCATTAGCTTGCTCTGCTATCCCAGTGGAGACGCATTTGAAACAGCAGCAGCCGGTGAATGATCCTACCAATACCATGATCACCGGTGCAAACCTCTGGCCGGTGGTGACTTTGAACGGCATTATGTATCCGACGGGGGATTCCGGTTTTAGCAGCGGTGGAAGCCTTGCGACGGAAATCAATTTGCCGCATGCATCGAGCTACTCTACCTGGTTCGTCAGTTATCTTGGACTGAATGATGCAGCCACTGTGACCCATGGCATCCAGTTGGAATTCAACAACGTTGCGTACAGTGCCGCGAATGTTGAGGGACCGGGAGCATCTGGGTTCGTTGCCCAGTACAAGTTCTGGGGGTACGAGCATCTCTTTTACCGCACCACATTTGGCGGCAACGGGTTAACGGTTGCTAACCAGCTCGCGGCCGATCTGACCAACACCAGCGCCAGCGTTTCAGGAATTCTCCTGAGCAGCATGCACGTCAGCCGGGATACAGACGGCGGCGCCGTCGAAAAGGGCGGCAAGCCCGGTAACTAAAGCGAACAGCGGATCTCGTGCGGGCTCGTTCGGCGATGCTCGCTCCGCAAAAGCATTCCAGTGCAGGCGTTGGGCCTGCACTGTTTTTTTTTTGAGATCGTTGCCTGCGCCTTGCACTCACCGGACACCCTGCTACTGTTCGGTTCCTATTTAACGCCGGGGTGTAGCTTAGCTTGGTAGAGCGCCTGCTTTGGGAGCAGGAGGTCGCAGGTTCAAATCCTGTCGCCCCGACCAGTTGACCCTAGATCCCAAGTGATCAGTAGGTCAGTAATCGGTTCATAAGGTTCGTCACACAGGCGTGCTCAGACAGGTCTTATTGGTCCTATCAGTCCCCTAAAGTCCTATCCGCTATTCCCGTTCTCGTCGTTCCCTGCTTGCCCGACGTAGCCTCCCGGAGTTTCGAACGATGGGGCGAAGTCTGGCGTTTCTCACCTTTCGGTTGCAAAGGCCTCTGACGTTGGCATCTTTGGCGTTCTTAGGAAAAAGATCGGGCCGTAGCACAGCTTGGTAGTGCGCTTGAATGGGGTTCAAGAGGTCGTGGGTTCGAATCCCGCCGGCCCGATTTTCTTTGCTAGAGCCAGTTCACGGGTGTAAGACAGCACAGGTTACAACGTTGAGTTACAACATATGCTAGCGTGTGCGAGGGTGTTTCGTGGTGATTAGACCGCCGCCAAACTTCAGTTTTGACGCTGTTTCGCTAACCATTCCTGAATGGCCAAGACTTGCTCGCCGGTCGGATTCCACCGGTCATTCAAAAAGGTCTGTGACCGTCTGGCGCGGGATGCCGGACACGGAATCACACGGGGACCAGGGATTGCTTTCGGATTATGCATCCCGAATCAACCATACTGACCGGCCATGGTTTAGGACCTTTTCAGCTCCTTGAATCCAGCGACCCATGGCGCGGCCCTCTACGATTTGCCCGGAAGCCGGCTCCTCGAGCGGTATGATGTTTTTCGAACGAAGTACATCTAGTAATCCGGTGATTCTTGCCATTTCCTTGACCTTGCCGGCAGCTTGTTCTCGCCATACCCTCCGCTCCCAATCCTCCAGATAGGTATAGAGGCGGTAAAAGACCTGTCCCCTTGCGTCTTGGCAGTGAACGGACAGCTCGAAATAGGAAGTACCTGATGGCATTTATAGAAAATATCAAAAATCTAGACTTTTGGCCATCATTTCCCGGCGCCTTTGTGGCAGCGGTCACATTTGAAAGGGCGAACAATGTGGATATTTTCAGGGAGATCCTCATCTGATAAACCCTCATCGTCGCCCAAATAATCTTCATCAGGTTGATCGACCACGGTATCTGTCACGTCCTCATCGTCGACCACACCACCATTAGGATTTTCAGAGTCAGTCTCTTCGATATCGTTATCTGCCGTATCGATCTCTCGGATCTTGTCGGCGAGATCATCGATATCTACTGGCTTACCTAATTCCTGATAATGGAGTGTGTACAAAGCTAGTTTTAATACTCCCTTTTAATTTCCAAGGTAGCCACCTTTTGTGGTGCCACTCCGCGTATCGCCTTTAGGTCCGCTCGCCTACGTGCTAACTCTTCCTGGCATTCACTGCAGACCGCCTGTCTGAAATTTGGATTCGTGCTAAAGGGAAAAGCACTTAATGGCAATTCTTTTTGACATGGTCCAGAACAGGTTTTTAAGCTTGGTCCTAGCCTGGGTCCCGCACTGGTAGCGCGAGATTCCTGCCGGATGTTATGGGCTAACTTATCGGTTTCAAAGTCAGATCTGGTTTTCATCATTTTTAATCCATCTCGTGCTCGAGCTGTTTTAGTCTAGACTTCACATCAAGCAGCAGGTCGGTAAGGTCAGCCACTTTCTGAGTGAAATCTTTTTCAGCTTTTGAGATCTCAAACCCGATATCGCTCACCACGCATTCACGCCAGCCCGCGTGCGTAAGGGGAATATCTTCGATAGATCTCATTACTTATTTTGAGAGTTGCAAGGTATCAGTCACAAAAATTTCCTGTTTTTTCACCACCACATCAAGCACCTTTTTATCTGCTTGTGTAGATACTAACTTGATATAGTTAGGGTTGTTCCGAGCCAATCGTAGGACGAGCTGTTTTAACGCACTACCGTTTTCCAGTTTTTCCAAACTTGAGATGTCGATAGTGTGAACGTTAGACGGGTCAATATTTCGATTGTCGCCAGCGATAACCATAGGCTCGGATGTTACACCATTGACGTTGACCTTGGCTTTAACCGGCTCACTACCGCTATTTGTCTTTACCACGCTCGAAGGAATTGCTTCACCCTCAGGATTTTTCGCCCGCGGATTTCCTTCGGTATTTTTGTACCCGCCAGAATCCGAGTTTGGGTCATAATCATCTGGAAGATCTACCGCAGTTGCAGGATCTGATCCAAACTGATCTTCCCATCCACTGGATAAATGGGTAATCCTTGAACTCCGTCTAGCCTGGAATTCTGTAATAAAGTTTTTTCTTTCTCGAGGTGTCATTACAATGTCTCCTTAGTGTATTTCCTGGTTAATTCCTTGGTTTTCCTAACTGCCTCTGTATCGCAAGATTGTTCTCCCTTATAGCGACGTCCCATTGACTGGAAATTCACGATCCTACTTCCAGACAGATTTTGCGGACTCTCGAACATCAAAGGATTGTTAACTAGATAAACCAGCTTACTGCTAACTTCCGCGGTCAGTGTGCGCCTCTCACTCAAGAAATCGCAGAGTGTTTGCTCTTCTATTCCTAAAGTGAACGCAAGGCTTCGTTGGGTGACCTTGTGATATAAAAGCCATTGCAGAACGTCACCACGTAGTCTCTCAACAGCATCAAAAGTAGATAAGTTTTCTGGCATATCCACATAACTACACTCACGTGTGAAGAGGGCTCGGGATATTTAAGAGAATGAGTCTGCATCCGGTAAGTATTACGTATACGCTATCTTAGATCCCCGTATCAAATCAGAACACTGGACCGAGAGAAACGATTTATGTAGGAAAAGGTAGCGGAAGCAGGTTTCAGCATCATTGGCGGAACATACTTCTAGGTAGTGGAGTAAATCCCAAGCTGAATAAGGAACTAGCCTCTGTATTACGTGCGGGCTGCGACTCCCCGGACTACCATTTTCCCTTCTATACCAATAACGAGCAATTGGCATAGGCTACGGAAGTATCCTGGATCGCTGCCATAGGTAGAAAACAATTATGTAATTGCACTGATGGCGGGGATGCGCCTCCGTCATGGAAAGGGAGAAAGCACACTGAAGAATCGAAACAAAAAATGAGTCAGAAATGGGGGTATGTACACAAGGGGAGTGGACACGCGGGACACAAACACACCGAAGAATCAAAAGCAAAAATGAGTGAGTCTCGGAAACGTTGGTTCCGCCTTCACCCCTAAGTGTAGTTTAAAGATAGTTCTTTTGTAATTTGAGCGAGTGTGATTTTTCCAGACATCCAAAAATAACTGGGTGCGGGGTTCTATTTGTACAATGTCCCTTCATTGATGCTTAGTCACACTCGCTCGTAGCTTTGACGGTCGGGTGAAATTTAATCTGGATAAAAAATTCCGGAAAAGGTCTAGAGCCCTTTTGATAATTTGGTACCCGACCGTCAAAATACCTTTCTCCACATTGAGGAGATTGATAAAAGTGTGGTCTAACCGCTGCACTTAAGCGCCTGGTCCTATGGGGTATCCGCTGACCTTAAGGACCAGGCTACTATTTTAACCGCAAACCATAATGTTTTTGAGACCTAATACTCCGCCACTCCTAAGCCACGATTCGATAGGATATAGCGGGCGGGTTCAATCTCGAACAAAAACAATGGGAATAATACCCTCAAGACGTCGCCAACCGCCACGATTTACCAGAACTAAGGCGAGGACAAATTGTAAACTTATCAGAGAACCTAACACTCTATGACTAACGAGCGACTAACCAAAACCTGTAGCCATTGCCATACTAACCAACCGGTGGGAAACTTCTGCCGTTGTGCCGCAAGTAAGGACGGACTTCACAGTTGGTGCCGGGAATGCGTTCACGAATATCACAAACTTACGCGGGACAGGGATGCCGAAAAAAGAAAATACTTACGTCACAAAGCCGCACAACCCCGATCAACTACTGTGGTCCCAAAATTGGCCATTGATCCGAAAGTCGTTGAATTCGTTAACAGCATCGCCCGGAAGGGAAAAGGCAGTTATAAATACATAGACAAAATTACCGGCAAACCCGTCTTGGTCGGCGCGACCCTATCAAAAATCCTGGAACGAAATATCACCAGCGCGCAAAGCTGCTCGATCCTGCGGAAATTTTCCATTCCAGTTTTCAAGGGTATTCTCCCTGGTCGACCGCAATCTAGTGGCCGGTTTGAAATTACCCGAATCGAGCACCGTAGCCCTTTTAGAATATCTTGGGCTATAACCGATAACGGCTACCCGGTTTCGGTCCACCTAGAATACTGGGACTCGAAAGTCGAGCTTAAACGATTGGAAGAGGAAGCAAATGCCGAAGAGCGAAACAAGGGCGAACGTTATAAACAATTTCGACATGACGTCGAAGAATTCGAAGAGGAAAATCTAGACGCCGATCCCGAACCTGCAGACTGTGAACTTGTGGAGGCTTAAATATGTTTAATCCCCCACCCGTTACCTCTGCCGTAATTTTAGCGTACACAGGTACTTCTGTGGCCATTGTAGGCTATGGTCCGACCTATGTCGGCCAGAAGGCTATGGCCAAGCAAATGGCTTTGACGGGCGGAATAACCAAAATCGAAGTGTATTCGAATTATTTCTGTCACAAGTGGCAGACGACCGCCGGCAGAGGTGTGGTCGAAACGACCCATCCGAAAGCGCAAGGTCTCTAAGGGCTCCTAGGATCGATTGGGCCAGCCCAGCACATCCCCAAGCAAGTGCTTTACACCTTGGGCGAGATAGGATCGCTAGAATCGACCGCTTGACCGCTCTGTGGTCATTCTGCGGGGTACCGGAAGCATTGGCAGAAGAGAAAACGAATGCATTGCGGTACCGCCGGCGGGACCCGCCACCCGGTACCCCCCTAGATCAACTTTGCTTCTCCTAGTGCTGCCAGTAAAAGCGTTTCCGTGTCGGCAAAATCATTAGTTTGATGCGGCGCTAATACCCACTTAGGTCTCGGTGCGCCGGCTTGGGAGAACTTTATTTCACGCGTTTCACTCGACAAATCTCGCCGATACTTCGCTGGCGCGTCATCCGGTATACCAAAATCAGGATCGTTCTCTATTTTTTCCTGGAGAATGTCTCTAAAATGACAACTAGCGAAATACTTGAACTCGATATGCAGGCCTTGAATTTCCATGGTTTGCATCTCCGACAGATAAGACTTGATAGGATCAACATCCGGCGCCGTAATAGTCCAGAACTCCTGGCCGGACCCTCTTAAAAGTCTGTATCCGTATTTGCGGCTCAGTAAACCGATTCTATGCGTATCATAGCCGCAATCGCAGAAAGTGCATACGGGTAGCACTCCATAGTGTTGCCTAATTTCTTCTATCTCGTCGTCGGATTCTAATTCCACTGCGGTTAGCAGTTTAGATACCCAGGTATTGCGGTCATACTCCCTTACAATCGCGTACCGGAATTTTAACTGAAAATCAATAGCCATTAGGCGGCCCTCACGTCCGTTGTTGCTTGGAAATGCCGGCGTCCTGCCGTCGATATAATCGACCATCTTGTAACCGCTCGTGCGGATCTTGGTAGTATCGACTAGCCTTTCCTTCCAAGGTATGCATTCAACTTTCTGTTTAAACGCCCGCATCTCGGAAACATCACCGACACGCATGCGATCCTTGGCTTCCTCATGCTGAATAGCCAGCGATGACCATTTCACGTGAGGCAAACCGATAGCACTAACCTTATAGCCAATGTTTTCGGGTAATGCGTTTGAGGAAACCTTGCTATAGGTTCCGACAAGCCGATGCCGATCATCTTCGTGAAATAATGCCTGACATTTTGGATTAGGACATTTAAGCCGGACAGATTCCGCAATCGCCAGCCGATCTAGATCGTTTTCTCGGGTCCGGGCTATGGTATAAGCAAGTTGCTTGAATCGATACGGGTGAACACCCCCACAATCTGGACACAGCCAAGACCATTCGTGCTTGTTCGTTTTCTCGTGTAGGAAATAATGCTCATCGTTCTCAATCCCTGCCTGGCCTACGATTAAAGCCACACCATCGCGCCGGCTGTGCAAGCGGGCTAATGCTTCGGTGACTATTCCTTGCCCGTACTCCCAGCTCTCATCGCATATCACATAGCGGCAACTTTTTCCTTGGACGCTGGTCAGGTTGGCGCCGGATGCGTACAGGCTCATGTGCGGCAGAATAAGGGCGCCTTTGCGGATACTGTCGGCGTTCTTAGGTAATATCGGGGTCAGTACCAGCATTGCCCGGATGACATTCAAAAACCTAGACTCCATGAAATCTTTTACATCTTCGTCGGTAGCCTGTAACAAAAGGGTATCGCCGGCCTTATTGGATATTGCCCAGGTTAGGAATTGACAAATCAACTCGGATTTTCCGGCGCCGGTCGATCCCATGATGCTAACGATCCTATAGAGTCCGGATGCCACATCTTTTAGCGGTTGAATAAACCAAGGGCAAACGTCCGGCTTGTAAGTCCGGCTCCGATCAGACTTGGGCGAAATATAGTACATGGTCAGCCACTCAATGATATTGGCGGCCACATCATCGCTGCCTACCAACGCCGCAAACGCCTGGTGGTTGGCATTCAATACTGTCGAGTCTAGTTTACCCACCGGACAACGCCTCCGCGTTCTGGCCTGACAATGCCACCACGTCCTGCTTTAACTTGCTGGCCGCACGAGCGAGTATGGTCTGTTCGGCTTCGTTAGTTCCTTGGTTGGGTAGGGCCTTGATCAGTTGGATGATCGGCATCATCAGATCCAGGTACTGTTTTTTGGAAACCTCGGCATCGATCAACTCCCCGCGCCGGATCTGCATGGCCAACAGCGCCTGCTCCACCCCGGTCGCTAGCTTATTGACGTCCAACCAATCTCGATGAGCCTGGGCCAACCGCCCAGAGAGCCGCGGATTAGGTTTAGCGGATTCGATGGCCTTAATAGTCCCGTGCAAAAACGCCTCTCGATCCTGCAGCCGGCCCAAGCGAGCTGCGATGTCCGTTCCTTCAGGCAGATTGATTTCTGGGATATCCAAAGGGCCTAAGTCAGAGCCTAGATTAAACTCATCTTCTGCTTCCTTAGGTCCGCGTTTATTACCAGACAGCCTGAGATTATTGTCACGCCAGGTCTCAGCGTCTGGCACACTGATCGGAAAAGGCATTCCTAGCTTAAGGTAATGCGAGAGTCTGCCAGCCGAGACATTTAGGGCTTTAGCTAGAGCTGCTTTGGTCACTAAAGGAACTACCCTTTAGTAAAGCGAAAGACTAAAGGACCGAAAACCGAGGAGAAAACCTCAAAATCAAAAGATTCTTGAGGCTTTAGATTTATTTTTTTACCCATTGCGGATTTGTAGAATGCGTCGCGACCGCGCCCAGCATGGGATCTCCGACCCTGGGAAGAGATGTCTTGTAACCAGCTACTCCTGAGGCACTTACGACTACAAACTGACCGAATACCAACCATGTTGATTACATGATTAGGGAATGTTCTTGTAGGATTACATGTCATGACTGAGTACCTTGGAAAGCCACACAGGTTAACTATCCCTTCGCATAGGGGAGCTGGTCTTTAAGACCGGGCAATTACACCCAGATCGCGGGTTTTGCCCCAAATCGTATCGCCGGCGCCAGACGCGGCCAGATCGTTTCGACCATTCCTATTCGTCCCACTCGGGCCAACCCGGACAGCCGGCGTTTGGTGGTGGTGGTAATGGCAAGCGTGCGATCCAATTGGCTTGGACCTTTTCCACATAGGCACGCAACGCATCAGGATCATCGCTAGAATCATCGATGCCGGCGCCTTCGTCGTTGTTACCGTCATCCACCACATCCCCAAGCTTTTGCTTCAGGAACTCGTCCATTGAAACGATTGGTGGCAATCCATCAGACTCTTGATTATCAGGCTGGAGCATTTGGACTCAGAGTTTTAAGGTTTAAGCTCTTTTGGATAGATGTTTTTTACAGCTTAAACCTTAAACTTTTCAACCTGCCGCCAAACATACAATTAGGTTGAGAGGATTAAGCTTAAGCCCTCAATTCCCCTTTAAGGGGATTGAGCTTATTACTCTCAATCCTGTAATTGGGTCGATTCGGCTTAGTGATCATAGGATTAAGCTGCTAAAACGACCTTCGAAACTTTAAAGATTCGAATCCCTCTAAACTCTTTGCCTTTCTTTCGTTCAATGGCTTTTTGGAATTTGAGATCCTCAACCGCTTTATCTACTTCGGGTCCGTAAAAACAGTAGTTATCCCAAAGCGTTCCCCGCAACGGCTTCACCGCAATACCCTCGGCCGGTATCGAATCTAAAACCATTTCCTCGATATCTTCAATCTGTGGATCGGTGCAATAGCCCGTACGGCGTTGCCTTCCCCCGTCTCGGATTACTGCCTCCGTAATTAATCCCAGTTTGACAGCTTCCGCGATAGCGTTTTGTACAACCTTTTTATTCAGTTTTGCCCCTCGCACAATTTCATCGATATGCACCGGCTTGTCACCTTGAACTAGTTCGGCAACCTCATTTGGCTTCATGGCCACTTGAGAATTGCCGCCATTGGAAACGCTGAACTCATCGACTTCTAATAACGGATAACAAAAAGAGAGACAGAAGTCTTTACTGTCTTCGTCGCTCCGATCCTTGGCAATAACCTCAACATCAAAATGGTTGTAGGTAAACCTCTTACCGATCATTTTCGGAGAAAGGTTTATTATCACGTCCGGATCACGCGAAAAGACATTGGAACCAGCCGTCTTATCTATCATCACTTTTTTTCCGGCATTTCCTTTGGCAAAATGGTGAGTCATGAAAATAGCCGCTCCCGTATGTTCAGCGATTCTATCGACGCGACTCATGAATGTAGCAATATCACCGGCCGCGTTCTCGTTCCTATCACCAAAAACCTTATAGATAGGATCGATAACAATTAGGCAGAATCGGCCGGGAATAGTCCTGGAAATGATAGCGTCCGCTAATTTCTCAATATCTAGAGTATGCTTTTTGGTATTTCCCTCGTCATCGGTTTCCTCGAATCCCTTCCCTCGCAAATTCCAGATAGCACTCTTGTTTAATCCGACAACGCCCTTAGCCCGGTATGTATCTCTAAACCGGCTCTGTGTACCTCGCTCGGTACCTTCAAGATTAATGTAAAGTACAGGGCCCTCGGTACATTGATATTTCCCAAGCCATTTCAAACCGTGTGTAACCGATACGGTTAGATCGATGGCGCCAAAAGATTTCTTGCCTTTAGGTGGAGCACCTAAAATCACTTTTTCTTTGACCCGCACTAACCCTATGACCACATCAGGGATATTCGGGTAATCTTCAATCAGGAACCTATTTAGAGACTGCCATCCGGGTAAACCATCGGTGATATCTTCACTCGCTTCCGAGGCATCTGGATTTAAGACTCGAATCCGCTCTAAAAGCTGTTCCGGAGAAATCGAAAACTCACGCTTTTTACTTTGGAGTTCAGCTTGATCATGCTTTCGATCATGCATCTCTTCCTTTGTGGCAGGTCTCATGCTTGGCATAAAAACCTCCCATGAAAGCAGTTATTGACCCAATCAATAACCAGAGTATAGTTATCGTTGGAGTCAATCGTAGCAGATTTAAGACTTTGGGCTTCGTACTCTTCCCCGAGTGTCGAAGCCCTTTCCTTTATTGGTGGGCTCGCTTTCATTCTGACACCACCTTTCTAGGCCGGCGCCCTCGCTTGAAATGGCCTTGGGATTTCTTTCGCAGAAAATCATTCACCGCTTCTGGAGTAAAGATCCAGCGTCCGGGGCCACTACCTATTTTTACTCCTTCAATATGACCTTTCTGGGCATGGTAAGATATCCCCATGTGGCATATTCCGGACAGTCTGGCCACCTGTGCCAGAGTAACAATGTCGTTTGGATCAATAGTTCTATTCATAATTTTTGGTATTCAAATAGAACTACACCTACCCCGACTTAGACATGGTTCGACGAACGTCGAACTATTTATGGCCAGAGATCCGGAATCTTCTTCTTGGCCAAAGCGGCAATGATCTCAACCAGGCGAATACGATGGCTTAGACGATAATCTGGAGCGCTCTTCCAGCCGTTCTGTCTGGGAAACTTCGTGTACCTTAGAACAGAATTTTCCGAGTACCGGAGGAGTCCCGTCCATGTTTCCCATTTTGCTTCCTTGAACCACAGAGTCTTTATAAGATCGACAACGCACGGATACGTTATCACGTTGGGGATTTCTATCTGGTCGAGAGTCGTGTCGATCAGATAGTGGCCGCATGCAATACTTGCTAGATGCCCATGCCAATGATCTGGCGATGCTTTTTTTCTCGGGCTATCTCCGTTTGGAATTCTTCCTAAAATAACGCCGGGAGCGTTGGTGTCGTCCGGATAAACTGCGGCCTCAACTCGTATCGGGCTTATGGAAATCCCTAGGCTATTAAGAACATCGCAGACCGTTAGAGCCGAAAGTATACAAGTGTCCTTGTCTCCGTCGCAATCATCGCGGACCACGGTATTGACTAATCGGCAAAATTTAGATAGCGGCCCTTTCTCCTGCCAATCTTCGATGACGTTCATCTGTTATTCTCCTGTTTGTTAAACCAGCACTTCTCCCGATTTGTGATAGACTGCTCGGCCGGTATCAAAATCGTACGTTTCAACTCGAACGTGGATGCGCGCCGCGATCAACCTCATGGCCTTCCTGATATTCCCTTTCTTGAGCCAAGGCCGCTCGGTAAGGAATGACACAAAGGACAACAGTTGCTCGGCAGTCTTGATCTCAGAAACTTTGTACCTGGCCGGCTCAGGATCGCCCTCGGTCTCGATCACCAAAACGCTATCCGTAAGATTCACACTCTGTTTGCGGTTTCGCGGTCTGGCCGGCACGCTGCCCCGTGATGGTGTCGCCGAGCGCGCCGCCGGAGTTGCCGGCACTACGGGAGCCGGCGCTTTCTCGATTATCGGATTACTTGGCCGCATGGGCGCGAATGCAGATTTGATATTCATATTAAAACGGTATCTCGGCCACTTTACTGTCCCAAAACTTATCCCATTCCGCATCCGAGCAAGGCGAGTACTCGCAATCGCCGATCTCGCGTACGGGGGGATATTCCCAATCGCCGATCTCGGCGACCACCCATTTGCTTAAGTGGGTTTCTAGTCGGACCCTATGGACGTCAGGGTAACCATTACCAAGGTCACTAAGGTCTTGCCATTTAAGGTATGCGCCGGCAGGTTTGGTGTAGTGTCTGTCGTAGTATTCCACCCACCAGACTTTCCGCGGTTCCGGGTAGTCTTGGGAGTCTGCGAGTATCCGCTCTAGTTCGACGTGTAGCCGGCTAAACCATTGGTCAAGCTCCGATGAATTCTCCGATGAATTCTCCGATGAATTCTCGGGATCTTGTTCTGCTGCAAATTTGGCAGACTCCGAGACAACGCTTAAGATGCCTTGATAGCCTTCGCGCTCGGTGCCGGCGCCGCCGTAGGCGTCGCAGAGAAGCTTTTCAATCGTACCTTCGATAGTGCTCTGGTTTTTTTCTGTGTTATCGATCTCGTTGTTCATAGTCTGTTACTTTCTATTGGTTCTTCGGAATGGACTCCCATATACAATCAAGGCTTTGAACTCTTCGGCATTCATCGGTACCGGAACGGGTTTGTAGGTCCTTTTGTCGTAGGCCGTTACTAGGCAGATTCCCGCAAATTCGTACACCTCATCATCATGAGCACAACACCATCTAGGCTCACCGCAAAAGCGAGATCTGAAGAAGCAATTTTCGTGATCGGTAAATACCTGCAGACAGATTCCGGGGCTAATTTCGAATAAGTCCGTAGTATCCGGTAGACACTCCAAGAGTTCGTAGATATCGTGGCGATCCCTGGCCACCGTTTCTGTGACAGTCTGCTTGGCTGGATCAACTAATAGTGCTCTCATACCGTCACCACGCTTTCCCGCTGTTCATCGGACAGATTTTCGGTTTGAACCATTACATCGAAAGAGCCATTGACTAGACAGGTTTTACCGGCTGCTATTTCCTTAGCCACTAATTCAATACAGGTAGTCGTAATGCCTACGTTTATTGGCTCGAACCCTCTCCTCTTTAATTCATCAGGTACGTATATCTCGCCTGGGCTGTTTAGGACTAAGCCTAGATAAAGCTTCCTGAATTCGTTAGCGGTTTGTGGTCCAGTTTTGTATTGATTTACTGTTTCTTCTGTATTCATATTTTTTCTTTCTTACGGTTGTTAGTTTGTTCTGGGGTGCGCTCACACTACAATCTCGTTATCATGTCCCCCTAAAAGGTTATCACTCGGTAACACCTCGCCTCTCTGTACGAAAATCGTGCCCTCGCCTTCCTCATGTATCCGAATGTCGTCGAAATGAGATACCCACCGCCTGTTCGCACGGTGAGCTATGCGAATCTGTTCGAGTCCTAGCACTCCATTAACACGCCATGCTAGGTATATTTCTGTTGGCACGCCAACAGGAGCAGGAGGCACCATCTCAAATATCAGCTCGGGTGGATCGCTTAGGTTGTTCCAGTAGGGGAAGAGTTCAAAGTCTTCTAGATAATATTCTTCTATTTCTGTGCTCATACTGCGGCCTCCTCAAGGTTAGCCAGGTAATCGCGGAGCGAAGCAAAGTTGACTAAAATGATGCCGTGCCCTTTGCCGGCGGTCATCCGTAGTCTCTTCGATTCTACTGGTGGATTGAAGTTGTTTGATTCCTGCGGCCTGACTAATTTATCCAAGCAAGTTCTGCTTAAACCCGTGTAGGGGCATTTGGTGCCGAACATCGGGAGCCGAATAAATAGTGGGTCCGCAACTTTGGTAGGTGCTATTTGTTGCATATTCATCTGTGTTCACTTTAAGCGGGTTCCCTTAGACAGGACGAACTCCTACTTCGTGTACACGAAAAAGGCGCCAAAGCTCCGCTAGTCCCGGCTGTAAGTTAGAAGCGCAATGCTACAACTGGCCGAATACCATGTGCCCAATGGGCACGAAGAGCCCGAGCCCGAGCTGTCTCCGGCTCCGGAAGAAGGATCATATCTTTGGCATCTGTTGCGGCTACGCAATACCGCAGCCCTAAACCTGATGGTCTACCATTCAGCTTACGAGATCCGGGAGAATCACCTTTACCGCCCGCAATATCGTGACTGGTCCGAGTTCTGCCGGAACGAGTTGGACAAGTCCGAGAACAATGTCAATCGGTTGATCCAGGCCGCTTCGATGATTCAAGAATTGCGCAGTGCCGGCTGTAAGCTGTTGCCTATTCACCCGAGTTCAATACGGCCATTAAGCCTGTTGCCAGAGTTTCAGCCGTTTCTTCGCGCCGAGGCCTGGGATAATGCCTGCTCTCTCAAGTCACCCGGACACTTGCCCACTAGAGCCGATGTGATGCGAGAGGTTCGCAAGTTTCTGGGCCGGCGCCACACAGAGACCAATGCCACAGAGCGCAAGATCTTTCATGACTTACGGTTGCACTTACGAAAGGCTAAGGAAGTCATCCGAGAAGCGCAGGATTTATTCAATGAGCCCGCAACCGAAGTGTGGCTACAGGACCGAGCCACCGTTGCCCAACGTCGATTGCTCGACGGTTATGTCACCGATATCCGGGAGCGGTTGGACGATATCGTGATCGATACTACGATTTATTAGGCCGAAAATACGGGTCCAATGCATCAGCCCATTTTTTCCAGATTCAAAAACAATGTGCTGGGAGACTTGGAAACGCTCCAAGTCTTCATGTCATCGGACAGACCTAATCCATTAGATCTACCAATGCCTTTTCTATGCGGCGCCACTCCGTTTCCGAGATACCCTCTTTATTCGGCCAGTCCTGGTTGACGCGATCCCGGATCTCCGCCCAAGTCGGCTGTTTGGGCTCACGGAAATACCCGGGTTCAGCGTCTCCGTGGGCATACCAAACCCATGCATCAATCGCTCGATTCTCAGCCGTACACTTAGCCTCGGAGAATTTTGGGTCAGACATCACCTTATGAAGGTTTCGAAAAAACCCAGCGTCTCCATCTAAGATGGCGGTACGCATCTTTTCTTCAAGCCGCCCGAGACTCTCTTTGTGGTTCAAAGTAGCCGGCTCTTGAGCCGCGTTCACCAATCTGGCTAGACTTCTGAGCTTACCCTTGGGTGTGTATCTCTTCCGTGAGACCTGATTGGATTTCTCTAGTTCTAATGGCGCCGCTGGTTTCATTCTTGGCATAGCACCTCCGTCAGATCCGGCAATTTATTGATTGCTTGGCGCAAGGTATCAATACCGATGTGGCTATAGGTTCGGCTCACTGCTGCGCTATCGTGGCCGACAATGGCGCGAGCCACTACGTCACTTGCGCCGGCGCTTTTGAGCATGGTGGTCGCCGTATGGCGTAGACAATGGAAGCCAAGGCCTCCAGTCTCCCGTTTGGCGTCGCGGCCCTTACCAGTGCTCTGGTGTGTTCTAGGTTCGGCTAGGCCTACCTTCTCCAGGATCTTGCGAAACTGATGGCTTAGCGCTCCGGTAGGAATGTTGCGCTGCATGGAGCTGAACCCCCGCAAGAAGAGTGGCCCTTTTTTCTTATCCTGGCGCTCTAACCAACGGAACAACGGCGCCGCAATCGGTATCGAAAGATTCTTACCAGTCTTTTCTTGACGAAAATGGATCTCCTTTGCTGCCAGATCGATATTTTGCCAGGTCAGATTCGCGACATCACCGAGTCGCGCGCCCGTGTAGGCGCCGACCAAGGTCATACCATGCCATTCTGGATTGGCGGCGCCCAGGATCAACTTCAATTCTGATTCAGTAAAAGCTCGACGCTGCCGTCCGCTCGTATTCTCGGCTAAGCGATCAACTCGCGCCGCTTGGTTAACATCGACTAGGGCATCCCGAAAAGCCCGCGATAGAGCAGCCTGAATCGCTGCAAGCGCAGTATTGACGGAGCCGGCGGAATGCTTCTTAGCTAGGTGGTCCCGATACTCTTTAATTTGGACAGAATCCAAGTGCTGAATACCTAAGTCTACCACTGGGCCGAGCCATTCTAAGAAACGTTTAATGATTCCGCTATACCTATCAAAGGTCTTGGCGCCCCATTCGATTTCGCCGGCGGTAAGCCATCGAGTAAAGAAGTCCTTGATTGATTCGGTCCGCAGTTGTTTGCGGTTGGAGATTTCGAAAATCTCGCCGATCACCTTACGAGCCTGGACTTCAGCGAGCAGTCCGGCCCGACCAGCACGAGCAGCGTCTTCATACCGTCCAGCAATTGCTATCGCTCGTTTTCTATCGGCCTCTTTAGTGCTGCGCTGTTTGCGTCGTCCGTCCGGCCCAGTAAAACACGCGATCCAGTATCGGCTGTGAGGAACTCTTCGTAACGACGCCATACCCTCAATATGTTACAACATGTGAAGGTATACAAGCGGATTTGAGGATATGTCCTACGAGAGCGAAAGTATCTTTTTCCTAGGTCCGCAGCCGAATCGTGGGTTCGAATCCCGCCGGCCCGATTGCTAAGAACCTAAGTCTCTGCTCATTAGGTGCTTAGCTTGATTGCAACAAGCGGCGCGGGCCGAAAATGACTGCCGCTCATTTGCTGTCTTCGGCTCATGTTTTCCAGAGAAATCCAGTTGGACACTCACGGCGGACCCGCAACGTTGATGCCGAGATGGCTTCGAGTCCCAGGAGCCGCGAAGTATCCGGACCTTTCCAGATCAAAGCTTTATGAACTGCTTTCCGACGGAAGAATTCGATCTATATGCCTAAGGTCACAAAAGGGAGCACAGCGCGGAGTTCGTCTCATCGACAGAGAGTCGATCGATTCGTTCATGGAGAGCCACGCGGCGGTATGAGATGACTCTCGTATCGGACCTTGCGGAGCAGAGCGAACATGGGTTGTCTTTCCCGGTCGAAAAAGATGACTACGGATCAGAAGGTTGTCCGTTCGAATCGCGCCGGGTGCATGTGCTTGGACTCCAAGCGATTACGGTACGAACTTCTTCTCAATAAACGCTCCTATAAGGATTGCATCTTAGCCATTTTCGAGGACTCGTTTAAGTGGCAAAACAGCGCCTTTTCCGGCTGGCGTTTGTCCCCTTTGCAGCACAGTCTTCGGCTAAGTCGCTGCTAGTCCAAACGCACCCACCGACGGCGACGACGTATGCGTAGTCGAAAAGCCGCCGTTAGAGGACCGATCTCTCTAGAGGTTTGATCCAGCCCGGCAAAAAGCATCTACTTCTCGAGAGAATGTTTTGTGACAGGCCAATAATTGCTTTCTGTCAGCTATCGCCGCCGAATTATCGGTCGTCTGGATCGCGACCGTCTGAGGAAAATTCATGAATTTTTCCCTTTGTTGAAACAATGCTTTTGAATTGCGTTATAGAGTATGTGGTGGGTACTATTTGAAAAGACCGGTTCAAGTCAAAGGGACTAACAATTCTCCCGTAACCGACCGAATTTTGAATATGCAATCAGAGGCCTCTTCCTGGGCCCAGCAGGTAGCCACGCGGTTGTGCTTCCTTCAATCAAGTTTCGCTGATGATCCGCCGGACCAGCGTAGGCCGTATCTGATCGAAGAGATTAAAAGCTCGTTACAAGGAGTTGTGGTGAGCAAGTGGCCCGAATATCTAAATGCACTGGCGCACCGCTTTCCTGGGCCTGAGCGGATCGACGCGGCTTCAGCCACTGCGGCGACCACCCCAACCGAGCCGGCCGAGAAGACCGTCGAGGAATTGGTCGAAGAGTTGCTAGGGCGGGCCATTGAACTGACTAAAGAGGCCAAATCCGAGTTGGCTGCGAGAATGGCATCGATTGGTCTGACCGTTGGGCCTGGCCGGGCCTTGAGCTTGCCGCCCGAGCTTCGCGGGAAACTTGGTTTGACCCCGGATCAGCCGCTGGATGAAGAGCGGCTCTGTAAGCTGCTAGCGGCACTATTGGAAATGGTAGCGGCCTTGGATCAGCTGACTTGGAATTTGTGGAAGGCGATCGCTCCTCAATCCGTCGTACGCCGGGACACTGGAGAAGCCTGTCGGCGAGTATTCGGGCGTTACCTGGCGGGAGACAAGGAAGTCGCTACTCTTCAGATAACCCAAATGCTCGAGCGGACGCGCCAACTTTTGGCCAGCCTTTTATCGGCGATTGGACCAGCCGGTGAGACTTACGCGCAAAATCATCTGGAAACCTTCGCGCCCGAAAAGATCCGAGCAACAGTGGATGGTGGTTCGCCAGGCTTTCTCAGCAATGTGGAGCAGAAGTGCTGGCGTCGATATGTGGCATTGGCCAATGAACTGAACGGTCCAGCGGTGGAAAAGCAGATTGTAGACGCAATCGTCAGGTACACGGAACAGATAGTTTTAGGAGGTAAACGGGGTGGCGTTGAGCCCTCACGTATTCCCGGTCCCTGATCTTTAGAGGCATTTGTTATGCAGGTTCATTGGCATGAAGGCTTGTTTCTGCTGCCGCATCATCTCCAGCACCTCCAGCGAAGCTTCACCGACAGCAGTTCTGCGGAACGGCGCCTGAACTGGGCGTATCCATACGGGTTAGTTGAGGCGCGCCTTTCCAGTGACGATCTGGAGAACATGCGGATCCGGTTCGAACATCTTCACGCCGTTATGCCGAGCGGCCAGGAGATTCGATTTCCGCGCGATGCGGAACTACCAGGCCTCGATATTAAACAAGCGTTCGAGTCACGGGGGCGCTTTGTGGTTTATCTGGGACTCCCTCTTTGGCTCAACTCTCGGGCCAACTGTATGCCTCCTGGACAGACCATGGACGATCGGGCAAAGATCCTCTTCCGAGCAGTCGAAACGGAGGTTGCGGACGAAAATACGGGCGAAAACGCAAAAGCGATGTTGTTGCGGCGTCTCAACGCCCGATTGCTGCTGGAAGACGACGATCGATCAGATCTTGAAGTAATTCCGCTGCTTCGAGTCGCGCGCGCGGCGGGTGAGGAGGTCGGATTACCTCAGCAGGACGCTGAGTTCGTGGGGCCATGCTTGGTCCTAAATGGTTCAGCAACACTGAAGGAATTGGTACGAGACTTGAGCAGCCAGGTTCTGGCAAGCCGGCAGGAACTGGTCGTGCAGGTAACCCGCGGCGGATTCAGCATCGATGCTCTCCGCGGTATTCAATTCGAACAGATCATGCGACTCCGAACCTTGAACCGGTACGGAGCTCGGCTCGAAGCACTGATTGAGACTTCAAATGTTGTTCCGTTCGAGATTTACGTCTTGCTGCGAGAACTGATGGGTGAGCTGGCCGCTCTTCACCCGGACCGAGACCTATTCGAGACTGCGCCCTACAATCATGACAATCCCTATCCGGTCTTCAGCGAGTTAGCCGCCAAGATTCGCCAACTGTTGAGAGGTAGCGTCGCACCAAGCTTCTTGAAGGTGCCGTTCACCGACTTAAACGGGCTACTCAGCGCCGTACTCACCGACGAACATCTAGCACGGCCTACCGATTACTTTCTCGGTATTCGCACCAAAGAAGATCCTCGAACGCTCGCACGTTTGGTCGAGGACGGAGATCGATTCAAATTAATGCCACAGAGTATAGCCAGTCGGGCCATCCGCGGCGTCGTACTAAAGGAAGAGAGATTTCCACCTCTCGAGTTGCCCGCTCAATCCGGGCTTTATTTTTTCAGGCTGATCCGCGGCCAGAGTGCGCGGAACTGGCAACAGATCCAAGCGGAGAAAGTCGCGGTGGTGCGATGGACTGGCAACGAGTCAGCCGACTACGACATCACGCTTTATATGACCCTCCCGAGAGCCCCGACGTAGCTTTCAACCAGCTAGTATATGACTTTGCTTGAACTATGTGAACCTTTGTTCAAAAAGATTTGTCTGCTCAATCGACTTGGACGTGAGGGCGCCAGTTTATCTTCAGCGATTGAGCTGGAGAAGCTCCGTCTTGAAATCAAGGAGCTATTTGCAGATCTCGAAAAAACTGCCAGTTCCCAACCAGGATTGGGAGCTCAGTGGCAAAAGCTTGAATTGGCGCTAATTTTCTTTGTCGATTCGATGATCGCTGAATGCGGACTAGCCTTGTCCGCTGAATGGCACCAAAACCGACTCGCTTACGAGCGTAAAGAATTGGCCGGCGATGAAAAGTTTTTCGATCTACTTGATGAAGCCTTGAACGATCCGAGCGAGGAGGCAACCGAGCGGCTAAAGATCTTCTACACGTGTCTTGGACTGGGATTTTCCGGTTGGTACGCCGGACAGCCTGAATACTTACGCGGGAAAATGATCGATATCAGCCAGCGGATCCGCCCAGCGATGGATACCGATCAATCCACAAGAATCTGCCCAGAAGCTTACATCGGCGTTGATACGCGGGATTTGATTCAGCGGCCAGGCCTGAGCATCGGTGCTATGGCGGTGATCTTTATAGGATTATGTCTGATCGTCGTGACCGTCGAGACCTATTTGTTTCGCGCGGCCTCGTTGTCACTAACTGATTCGGTAACTGCGATCGCGTCACAAGAAATCTCCAAATGACCGTTAGGCTTTATGATTCGTAGGAGCCGGTGTGAAAGAGCTTGCCTATCTCTTTAACGCATTCTCCGGGTTAGCAGCCTGGGTCAAGGTGGTCATCCTAATTTTGGTGGCGACAACCATCATCGGCTTTGCTGCATTCTTTGGCCCTCAAGTTGCACTCATCGTCGCCCTGGGAATCCTTTTCCTCGCTCTCATCTTCGGTCTCTACTTACTGCTGGTTTATTGGGTGCGTCGCCGCCGCGCGGCGGAAATGCGGGGGGAAGTGGTTTCAACCGCGGCGCACCGCGGAGTTACTGACCCGGCCCTGCGCGGCAGACTGGAAGACTTGCAGCGGAACTTTGCGCGTGGAATTGAGAAGTTCCAAACTGCAGGAAAAGATTTCTACGGTTTGCCTTGGTATGTAATTGTCGGGGAGCCCGGTTCCGGCAAAACCGAAGCGATCCGCCATTCTCAAGTCGGATTTCCTGCCGGACTCCAGGACCAGTTCCAGGGGGTTGGAGGTACCATCAATATGAATTGGTGGTTCACGAATTACGCCGTGATCCTTGACACCGCCGGGCGTCTAATCTTCGATGAGATCGAACCCGGCAATACTAGCGAATGGAACGCGTTTCTGCAGCTGCTAAAAAAGCATCGCACCAACTGCCCGATTAATGGGTTGCTCCTCACGATTCCGGTGGAGAGCCTGATTCGCGATTCTTCTGAGACGATTAAGCAGAAGGCTGGCAAAATTGCGCATCAACTTGAGGTGATCCAGCGTGAGCTCGACATACGCTTCCCGGTTTTTGTTCTGGTCACAAAATGCGATCTCATCAACGGATTTCGTGAATTTTTTGCTAACCTGGATGACGCTCGCGCACAGCGGCAGATGTTGGGATGGTCCAATCCCGCACCGCTGGATGCTCCGTTCCGGCCAGAACTCGTTGAAGATCACCTCCAAAACGTGGTCAAGCGGCTTTGGCGGAGACGATTTGCTCTCCTGTCAGATCCGGTCCCTATCGAGCCAAGTCGCCGTCGCGCCGATGAGGTAGATCGTCTCTACGAGTTCCCCCACAGCCTGCATGCACTGGCGCCCCGGCTGCGTCAATATTTAGAAACGATATTTGTCGCTGGCGAATGGACATCCCGCCCGCTCTTCTTGCGCGGTATCTACTTCACCTCTTCCATGCGAGAGGGAACTGCCCTGGATGAGGAACTTGCCGAAGCCATTGGAGTGCCAGTCGATCAGTTGCCGACTGGACGCGCCTGGGAAAGAGAGCACTCCTATTTTCTTCGGGATCTATTTCTCGATAAAATCTTTCGGGAAGATGGGCTAGTAACTCGGGCCAGCAGGGTTGATCAGTTGCTTCTACGGCGCAAACTGGTGCTTTTTGGCAGCGGCGCTGTTGGCTTAGCGCTGCTATTGTTTTTTGGATTGCTGGGCTACAACTCCCTACAGCAACGAGTATTAGCTCAGAGCGGTTTTTGGGCTCGCGCCACAGAAGGATGGAACAGTGGCATCTGGCGTCCGATCGTGACGGCTGATCCCGCTGGCAGTTCTCTTTTTCATTATGAAGGAAATCAGCCCGTTGGCCCTGGTCTCACCGAGCAGACTTTGGCAGATTTCCACTATGAAATGTTAAGTCTTGCCGACTATCACGCCGCTTTGCGTGACTTAGCTGCCGAGTCCCTCGAAATCCCTTTGGTGTTCCGGCTTTTCGCCTACGGCGGAAGTGATCCTGATCGGGAACGCCAGCACGCGCAACGCGTTCTGTTCGAGGATAGCGTGGTCAAACCTCTGCTGGACGCAGCTCGGCGAAAGATGAGTGAAAGCAATCCGGATTCCCCGGTGAGCGGCAAACCGGACCCTCGCCCCTCTGAACGAGTTCATGCTTTGGAGGCTAAAGCTTTGGCGGCTTTAATTCGAATCGAGGTTGGGGTCTCGGCTGCGGACAGGCAGCAAGGCGCAACCGCAGCAGACGCTCCAGGACAAAGCTTTATTCCACCACTTTTGGAATACGTGGCCGACCAGCATGACTTTGGGCGACTGGTCGAAACGATGAACTGGACCTACTCCGAGAGTCGTGATGGTCAGGGTAAATGGCCGCCAAAATGGGCCAGCGGCGGGACTACCCTACTCGATAATACCGCGATAGCGCTCGGTGTTGATCGGCTGATCGAGGATTCACGCAATCGAATACAAAACCGAACGAAAGATCTGCAGCTGCTAGTGGACTTAGCCACAACGGTACGGGATTACCAAGCTACAGAAATCGAACTCTCGGCCAAGGCCAGCATCAAGGACGATCCCGCAACGAGCGATCAGGAAGTGGCCACGATGTTCGATAAGCTGCAATCCAAGAAGATTGCACTCGAAGAGAAGCTCGCGGCCGCGAGACAGGAGGGACTTTTCGAGGATAGGCCCGAAACCCTCGCTGTTGCGTATCAAACTCTGAGCGGTGGATATCAGTCCCGGTTGGATCAGATCGCCGCGATCGTTAGCGAAATTGAGCGGGTCTTGCCCACTCCGGATCCTAACAACAAAGCACTGACAAAGGTGCTCGAACCAAGGCGGCAAGACGATGCGAAATACGCTCTGCTCCGAGACATCAAAACGAAACTGTTGGATATAAGCCAACAGCTGAAAACACAGGTTGCAAGCACGATCAACCAGCAGCAGGTGGATGAGTTCAAAAGCCTAGATGAGTTATTGCTCGCCCCTGCAACGGACAACCGAGCCGTCTATCTCTGGCGTTGGGATTTGTACCAGCAATGTCGGGCTGGCGCCCCGGAGTATCACTACTCGGAAAAAATGGCTCTCATCGGTCAGAGGTGGAAGCCGCTAGAGCAATTGTTAGCTGCGATTGCGGTGCTTCGTGGCAAAGTCGCGGATTATCAAGGAAAACTGAAAGAGCCGTTTAATACGACGTGCACTTACTTGCTTCGCAGAGCCGAGGATACCCAACGCGAGACTGTCGCGCGCCAATATCTGCACCAGGTGCGAGGCCTTCTGCGAGCTCAGGTCCGTTTCCCACTTCTGTGGCCTCCCAGCACGGACAATGTTTCTTTGAATGTCGACCAGGTGCGCCAGGTCAAAACAGTTCTTACTACTATCCGCAACGATCTGCAGTCGGACATCGTATCGAAAATGGCGCCGGCGTCTCGTCAGCCGCTGACGGACTTTGCCAAGGGACTTAGCCCGCTTTACGTGATATTGGACACCCTCCTCAAACCCGATGGTTCGCCATCGCTGGTTAGCCTTACACTTCTAAACGGACAGGCTCAGCGTCAATTGTCCGGTCCCGACTACGGTGCGACTCCGACTCCGACACCGGTACCGACGGTAACTCCGGTCAAAGACTCGCTCACTAACAAGCAATTCAACGGCAATCAAGCGGCGACGGCCACACCAGCACCAACCCTCAATTACAATCCTCTAAACTGGAATGCCATCCAACTGTTCTCTGGCGGTAAATCGAGAGGCTCGTCAGGAAGCGGCCTAGTGGGACTCGAAGCCCCGAACGACGTGGCGCTCGGTAGATATCGAATCAATGACGGGTTTCGTTTTCGAGTCTTTCATACTCCAACGGGCGGTGGCTCTAATACGATTGACTGTGGTGAAAATTGGTCGGCGCTGCGCTTATTGTCCCAGTTTGGTGGGAAACCGGTCGATGTCGGTCAGACTTGGCGTGTTTCATTGAAACCTGGTGAACCTACCGCGGTCTGGGTTCAAGTCTCCTTCGAGTCACCGCTTCCTGCCCTGAATACGTGGCCAACCGTCGATAGTTTGGGCCTCCGAGAAGTGGTGGGACAATGACTCGCTTCCTCAAGATCTTCCTTCGCGATCGGCTGAATCAGACGGTCCAGCTGGCCGGATTTGGTAAACACCCAGCCTGGGATGACCATATTGACGACCTCGGACTAGCCACTGAGACACTGGTTGCCGTCAGGCGCATTTTGTACTCCGAGGGGATCGCCAGCCAAGTCTCTTCTGGCGCTTGGAATCGACTGGAAGAGGCCGGACAAGCCATGGAATTCGATCACCGTTTTGTGTGGAGCCGGGAAGCGCAATCGGTGATTGGGGGAATCTGGGCCTCAAGCGACGGCAAAGGACGTGGGCATTTCCCGATGGTCGTTTGTCTTCAGATCGCGGTAGACGGTCGGCGGGCGGTCCGTGGTTTTCTGGCGCCGCTGGAGCAACTCGGAGCCGATTTTCGAGGAGCCAAAGAACAAAAAAAATTTCGCGACGTGTTCGCCGAAGCCCAGTGCAGGTTGTTGCGCCGTAACGAAGGGGCGGTGGGAATCGGCTCAGATCCGATTTCAGAAACTAGCGCGGGCGATCTGCCCAAACAAAGAGAGGAAGCGATCTTAAACGGAATGGTCGCTCTTTCGCAGGGAGTTAGAACCTATCAAAAACGGGGTGCGCGCGACACGGAGGCAAGTGCGCATTTTCGCCTGCCAGCGATCTCACCGCGACGCAAAGAAAGCCTTGAGTTCTGGACGGGCTACTTAGAAACTCGCCTCGATTTTCGCCTTCCTTGCCTCACTATAGCGTCTGCCGGTCTAGGGCCAATCGATGTCATCGCGGGAGAACCTGAGTTCAGGCACTTTTTCTGCCTTAGGGCTCCGGAATCCGATCTTCCTATGACACCCGTGTCCACAACCGACAAGCGGTTCGCGGATGTGCGGCTCGCAGGCAAAGTTTATCTTCGGTCATTTGAACAGGGAGTGATTCAGCCGGTAAAGGAGGTACTGCCTCGACGGTGGTGGCCATTCGGGTGAGAGATGAGCGAACTGGTCATCAACAATTACCGGAAGAGCAGTGACAAGTTCTTCAATTGTTAGTAAAGTGCGAAGTTTGATTTCATTTTGACATCATTGCGCCAAGCCGCGTCCCTATGGCTAAACGTATCGGCAAATGCACGAACTACTCGGGCTGTAAGTTAGCTTATCGCAACGAACAAATTAATGTCGTTACCAAGGAATTTCGCTGTCCGGAATGCGGTTCACCCTTAGAACCGATCGGCCAGAAAAGGGATACTTCGTTGACGACGGTTCTTATCGTAGGAGTGGCAGCGGTATTGCTGCTCGCAATCGTCGCCATCGTGTGGGTCCTGATGAATCCATCGCATGGAGGGAAGATCGTGCTAATATCGGCCACACCTACCCCGGTGCAAACGCCAACTCCCACACCGACGCCAACGCCAACTCCCACCCCAACTCCGATTCCCACCGAGCCCTCGACTCCAAGCCCATCTCCATCACCTGAAACTTCCGGAACGCCGATCAATTTGGACCTAACTGGCGAAGGACTTGAACAAGTCAAGGGTGCAATCATGAAGAGAATCCAACTTCAGCCAACGCTCTCGCAAAGCCAAAAGGATACAATAAACGAGGCGGTGCAGAGCGCCAAAGCAATGGGTAGAATTGCCGTTGTCTCTTTTGCTACCAGTTCAGCGTCCCCATCCCAAGATGACGTGGCGGTGATCGTCTCACAACTGAGCACCCCTCAGGTTAAAAAGCTGTTGCAAGACCCAAAAGTCGTTTTGGCTGTACTTGGTTACGCCGACTTACAGGGAGAGAATCAGAAAAATTATGTCCTTTCTGACGATCGCGCCCAAACGGTAATGCAAATTCTACGCACCAGATGTGGCGTATTGAACGCGATATACGTGGTTCCGATGGGTGGAACTGATCTGTTTGATCCACATGGGTTTGCCAGGAATCGAACCGTAGAGGTTTGGGCAGGGCTGCCGTAGGAATCGGGATGCCTGCGGGTAACTCCAAAGTTGATAGTGAGTTGGTTGGCAGTGAGTGCGACGGCACCGCTGCTTGAGTCGGATTATGGTGCTGACCTAGCCAAAGATGTGGAAATGCAGATCTCAATTCTCTCGGGCCTTCCGTCACGTTCAGAAGTCCTTCAAAAGGAGAATGTCGTTGTCGGACGTGCGATCGATTCAGACTTGATCCTGAATCATCCAGAAGTGTCGCGGCGCCATTGTCGTATTTCACATGAAGGCGACAGTTGGTCTATCGAGGACCTAGGGAGCCGGCGTGGTACCGCTGTGAACGGACAGAGCGTCTCCGGCCCTATGGCACTTCGGCCCGGCGACCAGATTCGCGTCGGCCCGGTGATCTTGGCCTTCGGTGTTGGCCTGGAAAGAGCCCCCGCGATAACCGCTGCCGCAAGTCCTGCCGGCACTGTGTTATACAAGCATGAGCGTTGTGAGATTATTCCACTGAATGCTGATCTAGTATTTGGTCGCGGTGACGACGTGGATGTGCGTCTCGATGACGCGCTTGTCTCCCGGCGGCACGCGATGATCAAACCGTGTCAGGATGGCTACCGTTTATTTGATCTCAAGAGTAAAACGGGATCATTTATTAATGGGCGCCGTTTTGACGAGCATGACCTGGTTATCGGCGACCAGATCCAGTTGGGGTCATTCTTTTTTGTATACGATGGCAGGAGCCTTCGTCGCGTTCGCCGGTTCGCGGTGGGGCGGATCGTCGCCGTTGGCTTGACCAAGGAGACCGAAAGCGGACCAATTCTATTGAGAGCCAATTTCCTCGCGGAACCGGGCCAGCTTATTGGAATTCTTGGTCCCAGCGGGGCTGGGAAGACAACCTTGCTTAACGCCCTGAGCGGCCTCCGACCAGCCGACAGCGGAAGAGTTTTTATCGATAACGCGGATTTTTACAGAGATTTAGACCGGCTTCGCTCGCTGTTTGGTTACGTTCCCCAGGATGATATCGTTCACCCCGACCTCACCGCTGGCGAGGCCTTGACATTTGCTGCTCGTCTTCGATTGCCGGCCGGGACACCACGAGGCGAAATCTCTAAATTGGTCAGCCGCACGATCTCTAATCTCGGACTTGCTGACCGAACGAATCTGAAGATCCACCGGCTGTCAGGTGGCCAGCGTAAGAGAGTAAGTGTTGGTGTGGAATTACTCAGCCGGCCCCCGATCTTGTTCCTGGACGAACCGACATCCGGCCTGGATCCACTTGCAGAGTTCAAAGTGATGGAGCTGTTACGGGGTCTTGCCGACAACGGCTGCACAGTCGTCTGCACGACGCACGTGATGGAAAACGTTTACTTGATGGATCAGATCGTGATCCTCTCAAAAGGCCGAGTTGCATTCCAAGGGTCACCGGACGAGGCCCAGTCTCGATTCGGTGTTTCCCGCCTCGCCTCGCTCTATGGCGCTCTCCAGGACCATGAGCCGCCGGTCTTCGTTGGTTTAGAGCCGTCCGTCCCTGCCGAATCCGAAGTGCGAAAGCTGCTAGTGCCCCTGGCCAGCCCGAAAAGATCATTCTCGCTGCAGATTTTGCTAGAACGCCAATTTGCGATCTTTCGGTCCGAAGCCAAGAATCTCGTCATGCTGCTGGCGCAGCCGATCATCATTGGAGCGCTGGTCGGTTGGGCGACCAATGATGCTCCTTTGACACAGTTCTATACCTATGTCGCCACGCTCTGGTTCGGGTCCAGCAATTCAGCACAAGAAATTGTTCGAGAGTTACCAATCTATCGTCGTGAACGATTAGTTGGCTTGAGTCGCTGGGGCTATCTGGCGAGCAAATTCCTCTGGCTGGGTGGAGCAACCGTGTTCCAGTCGCTGCTGTTATATGTTTCGATCGCGGTTACAAGGATGGGCATTGAGGGCGCTGCTCAGTGGCAATTGATCGGCCTGGTCTTACTGGCGTTCGCTGCCACAGGAATCGGATTGACAATCTCAGCTTTTGCCAAATCTCCCGTTGAGGCGGTGATGTTAGTTCCTCTGTTTCTGATACCTCAGATTGTCTTCTCTGGATTTAGTCCCCCCGTCAAAGATATGTCGCAGCCGGTGCTGTGGGTAAGTCAAATCATGCCAAGTTTTGCCTCAGAGCGAATCTCCGATGTGAGTCTTCTGCTCGACCAAAAAATTACTGGAGATCTCATCACAAAATACCGGACTCCTTACTGGAACACCAACAAGTGGTATCAGGCGCAAACCGGTCAAGACCTGCTGAATGGTATTATCTACACCGAGAAACGCCCGTTATTCGTCGCCTATCTGTCACTTGTCTCATGGGCACTGGTTGCCTTCGTAGCCTCTTTTTGGTTACTGGCCCGAAGAGAGCGAGAGTGAGGTAAGTGCCAGATATTTTTTCAGCAACAAGGTTCTCTCTCGCGTTAGTCGTAAGCGGGAATAAGCGTGAAGCACCCGGTATTCTTCTGAAGGCAACTGCTCGTAAATCGATTCGATCAATGGATATTCAACGTCCCGGAACGTGATCCAGGCCCGTTGCGCGTCGATGAGTGTGGACTTTGCTGGTAGTAGCTCCATCAATTTTTGATAAACTGCGTTTATGGCCTCGTCCCACTTGCCCAAAATCTCCTCCTCACACGAGGCCAGTTCGTCCGGCGTCCGGTGTCGCTCGGCACAAAGATCCAGGGCATCATCTAACGGATAATCGACATCTGCGCTTCCGGAGCTTTCCGGATCTTCCCTTTCCTTGCCTGCCCGGGGAAGATCTTTGCGAACTTTTGCGTTGGTCAACACGGTAAAATAGCTTTTTAGCGTCAGAGTCCGTTCACGAACCAGGCGCAGGCGAGAGTAAGCCTGCATTGGCGCGTACATTGTCCCCGTAGTCGTTTCATAAACTGCATCTATCAATGCTTGGTCCGCGTCCCGATAGCGTAACCAGCAACGCTGTGCGTCCTGTAACAACATTGGTCCCTTGGGCGCGAGTCGCTGGGCGAGCTCCTGATAGTCCTGATTCATCTCCTGGTCCCATCGTACCGTCGCTTGGTTCATGCACTCCACTTTGCCCGCCGTTGAGCCGCGGTTCGGCTGGTCGAGGCATTGATCTAAAAATTCGTCGAGCGGGTAACTAACATCCGGTGCGCCGGAGTTTTCCGCATTTTCTTTTGGTTTATCGGCGCCGAAAACCGGAGAGTTAGCCGTCAAAAAGGCCACTGAAAGCAGTAGGGCAAGAAGAAGAGGACAGTCGATCGTCTGAAAAGAGGACCGCTTTAGCCTGGATTTCTCACAGATTAGCGGCTCAACAAGGTAGCGAATGCCCGGCACCTGTGAGATAAGCAGGCTCATTTAACAATGAGCCCACGATCCACCATCAGACGCAAGATGGCGGCGACTCCTGGTTGCTGACTTTGGGCCGTTGCGCTCCAAACACCATCTTTCACATATTTGCCGCCCCGGTATATGTTCGTGTAGCTCCAAAGATACGCAGTCGGTCCTGAACTAGAGTGGAATCTGCGGACACCCCATCCATTATATTGTTCTGCCTTATAAAGTGCTCCGGCGACCGACCAATCACGCCAGACATGGAAACCATGCATTTTCAGGGCGTCGGTAGCGGAATGTTCCCAGGCAAAAGGAGGATTACCTTCTTTCGGACGGCCTGACGGCACCTGGACAGTACGCTGAGTCAGGGGATCACCATTGTGCAGATGCGTGTGAAAGTTTAAGCCGGACTCCATCGCGTGAAGCGCACCAATAATCCACCAGGGTGTACCCAAAGGTTTACCCGCAGCGTCATAACGTGGCCGATTCGCTAAGATGTGATCCACGAGTTTTTGTACCTCGTATCGACGCCGGTCCGGCACCTTACAATTGGAAAATAGTCGTTCATATTCGGGTTTGAGGGCCGGATAAGAGGCAGAACCAATAATTCGTTCACCTGTTGACGGGATGGCGATATGACTACGCGTCCGAGTGAGGAAATGGTCGTAAGCAGTAGCTGTACGAGGTCCCCACGAGCCATCAACTGGTCCGGGATCACAACCTGCGTTTTGAAGTTGCAACTGAATCGAGCGGATCTCGTCCGAGCTAAGCTCATTCGGACGAACATTGTTAGGGATCATAGGCCGCCCCTTTTGATTGATTCCCGGTAATTAGGGGCGAGCTAAAAACACGGTGCGGAGAAGGACCAAAATAAGCCCGGTCAGCGGATTGTCAATGTTGTTTGAAGGTTTGTGCGGAGCGGTCGCTGGTGAATTCCTTCCGCGTGGTTAGCTGAGCCTCCTTTGTTTTGCTGCTTCCATTAGTGGAGATTGATGTTAGTTTCGGGAAAGAAGTTGTTATGCCTCTAGCCGCACGAGTAACCGATCCGGTAGTCCATCCACTTCCGCCGGTTCTAACCCCTGGCCCGGGCAGCCTGAACGTCTTGATTGGGGATCTGCCGGCATGGCGCGGTGTGCCTGCCGCGGCTGCTGCTGCCTTGCAGGCGGCCAAACAGGTTTCGGACGCTGCCATTCAAACGGCGGAAGCGGCTACGCTGGCTGCTGCTGGCACACCGGGTGCACCTGCTGCCGAAGCCGCCGAGCAAACAACCAAAGCGACTGCAGCCTCAACCATGGGCTCGGCGATTACCTCCGCAGCGGGCGGAGCGGATATTCATACCTGCGCTACGCCGCTGCCGGTTCCTCCGCATGGACCCGGAGTAGTGATTGATGCTTGTCCTACCGTCCTGATCAATAACCTTCCAGCGGCACGGATGGGCGACACCATCCTTGAAGCTGTCGGCCCGCCGAACCAGATCGCGATGGGGTGTCCGACGGTGACGATCGGTTAGTGCCCTAAGAGCATTTCTTCGGTAGGCTACGGCTGACTGCTGGTTTGTCCTGGCAGACACGTCCCAGATGTAGCTCTCGCTAAGATGTCACCGCGCTTTGCGACAACGGCAGGCCCAGGACAGGCATGGGTAGTCGGAAACATAGAATGATATCCAAGTCCGCTATCGCTCGGATCATTCGCCAGCTGGAACGGCAGACTCGCAACATCACCGAGCCACGACAAAATGATCGCGACACCGTCCAACTGCGAATCCGTTAGCTGATCGCCGGGGGAGGGCGACGTTCTCGACACTTATCCAATTTGAGTTTCCAGTTCCTTGTGCCCATGCGCGGTCATTTGTGTCAACGAATTGCCAGATTTCCCCTCTTTGGAGATGCAAAAGTGAGCTGACGCCTTAGCAGTAGGATTGTTAAACCAGCCCCAGACGCCTGCCAAACTCGGCGGTCGCTTTGGATGTCCGGCACCGTCAGTAATGTGAATAACCAATCCCTGAATAGCCCCCATCTTCCCTTGCTCGAAGTTCTCCGTGATAGCCTTTTGTGTTGCGTAAGGGCACCAAGCCATAGCTACCTGTTTCTCATAGTTATGGCGTGATTCTGTTAACGTCAAACGAAATACAGGCGGCGCCGCAGGTCCACTGGATAGATAGCCGGCAGCTAGTCTTCGATGGACGCCTTGATTCGAAGCAATGACTTATCCGACAAGCAAACCTTCTCTCAGCAGCGCTCGCATAACTTCTGGAAGCTGTCTCTCTACCGCGTCTGAGACTACATCGGGATCGGTCAGAAGTGCTCCGTTCTCGTAGAGCTCCACCTGATCCGACTTGATCGATGAAAGTAACGCGTGGAGGATGGACTTACAATCGCGACTCCCGTCGAGTAGTTGCACCAGCCGGCGGCTGACTGGATCTTCAAGTCTGACAAATCTGTGAAGCTGGCTAGTCGCGAGTGGACCACGCTTCAATTGAAATCGAGCCAGCACGCTGCTTACCGGATAGTCGCTCAGCTTGTTGACAACCCAGCGGGGACCTACATGCAATTGTAAGAAACCGCCTTCGTAAGCTCTCAGTAGCCCCTCTGCGAGCGCTGCGGCGTCACCATCAAGCGAACTCACTGCTGTGTTGCCAGGGACGGAAGATCGCGCGCGATCAAGAGCCTTGGCGAACGGGATTGTACATGGCCATTCTGAACAGATATATTTCAAAGCTGCGATAATCAGCGGATGCTCAGTTTCGATCTCGGCACCGTCGGAACGGCGAAACCCTGTCCAGCCGGCCGTAGACTCTCCATCGGGCCGGACTGGCGAGGCGTCACCCGAAATGTAGAGCTGTTTGACCTTCTCAGGCATACGCTCCGGCGCCAACTTAACATCCTGATGACATAGAAGCGTCCGCCGGAAGCCGCAGCCGCGCACGAAATCCTTGTATTGTTCTCGAACTACCTCGGGGCTCCCTTTCAGTTCGTTCAACTTGCTCAGTGCCTCTGCGGTTACTTTCCCGGGATCCAATTCGTTCGGGCTGGATTCGCCGAGGAACTGCAGTGCATGACGTTCAGCGTCCCTGATGAATTCGTGGAAATAGAACGACTGATTGACCTCACTCAGGTCATCATGAAAGAACGCTTCGTCCCGGTACTTTACAACGCGCTCAAATTCTGACTTCAGAACCATGATGTACGCGTCTGGTGTAGGTGTAGATTTGGCCAAGAACTCCAGGATTCCGCGTGCCTGTTGAATTTTCTCGAGGGGCTGTCTGAGATGCGCCGTGTGAAACCGAATAATTCCGCGAGCGAGCTCTCGCAGGTGATTTCCCGGGTACGCATTGTAACTGATGTAAGCGATGCCTTGGGGTGAAAGCATATCACGGCAAAGAGCAAGTATGCGTTCACGAACAGGCGGTGGTACCCATGAGTAAAGGCCGTGCGCGATAATATAGTCGAAAGAGCCGAATCGTCGCTGGTTAGCCTCGCACAGGTCGAGCTGCTCCAGATCAAGGTTTTTCAAGCCAAGCTCTGAAATCGCTTTCTGGCCGGCGGCGATCGGACCTTGTGCCAGATCTATCCCCAGGAATCGACTATGTGGGTAGTTGAAGGCCATGGAGATCAGGTTAGTGCCGGCGCCGCAACCGATCTCCAGCGCGCGACAGCGAGCTACTAGAGCCGGTTCCATCCCTCGAAGCACCCCGACGGCGGCTAATTGATCTGGAGCCGTGTGGACATGGACGGCAGCGGGATATAACACTTCATCGTACGCCGTGGCTAATCTTTTGGCGGCGTTCATAAGCAAAAAATCCAATTAGCAGGTCAAGCGTTCATTTCCTACGGTGCGGGATAGGCGTGGGTCGGTTTTGCTAGTCCGCTCGAATCCTCCCAACGGTTGCGATCATGAATAGAAGCAACCAGCTGGGCCATCGTGTTAGCGTCATTAAAAGCGTCGGCAGTGCTTGCGATGAGCGGTTGATCAAATAGCCCGATGAGATGGAAAAATTCGTGTGTAATCACATCTCGATGCAGATCCGCGTTCATCGAGAACCATGCCGCGCAGACGCTAATTCGAGGTTCTGGACTTCCAGGAGTTGCCGCGGCGAAAGGCATCCCGCCGCCCCACAAATTGGGATCGCATCTTCCAGCAGTTCCTTCATCGACTATCAAACCCTTCTCATAAATATTTCTCCGGATGAGTTGCAGCGCTTTTTGTAGTGCCTGTCGAAAATCGGCTGACAAGGGATTTTGGCTAGTCCTTAGCTTGTCGGACAAAACTGCGATATCTCGAGAGAAGCTCTTTCGAAGAACGGTAAGACGGATGTTCTTCGCGTCCCCGTGTAAGGCGTCGACATCCTTAGTGGCCTGCTCGAGGAGGCCAAGTCTCCAATCGACCCATCGAAGCGACAAGCGGCTTGCTCGGAAGCCTCGCACGATGAGCTTGTTATGGCTTGGAGCTGATACTACTGCGGGCATTGCCGAAGCTGCCGTCACCTCGCGGGGTCCAAAAGAAATCAGATTAAGCCCCATGCGAGCGGCCGTTTAATATGCGTACGGCGAGTTAAACGTGTAAATGTCCGTGTCAAACATAAGGTCCGGGACATCGATTTTGCTTCGGGGCGTTTGTCCAGGCCGGGAATAAAATTCTTTGCTGGCTGTCGTTTCGACGGGACCAACATCACACCCAGCCGGGACAACAATCGCCTTTCGGTGCGTTTTGAACTTTTCGTCAAATAGGTTCTCTAACTCCTCGAGATCTAATCCGGAAACGTCAAACAACTTCTCCAACATCTTTATTGAATCCGGTCTCTTCAAGAACTTGGTCGCTGCCGCGTCGCGCCATTCTTCCGACATTTGCGGTTTGTAGTCCGCATACCGGCGCTCTGCTAGCTCTTTGACCAACAGAGCGCCTCTTTTGCGACCACGCGAAACCTCGATCACCCACAGTTGGCGTGGTTCATCAAGTGCGAGGATGTCAATTCCTTGCTGGCTGTTGTACTGGCCGGGAATGGCCGCAACCATTCGAGGCAAGGGCTCGAGAGAATGGTTCTGAAAAATACCCGGATTGTTCAGTAGACAATAACGGACATATCCCTCGAGCAGATCAGGGGCTTTCCGCTTTTTTTGACGGACGCTGCTAGAATCTACCATGGGCATGATTCGTCCTAAAGAAATTTAGCACAGATTCAGGTGGGCTCACCGAATAATCGCGCACGCTGAACCGGTGCAGCTTGCGCGAGGAGAGACATCAGCAAGCTAATTTGCGAGCCGCTCGCTGGAGGACAATTTAATCTACTACGCCGCCGTACACAGCAGTTTCGAACTTTTCCCCGGCATCACCATCGGCCTCTGCTACCCCATTGAGGAAGTTTCCCCAGTGACACATCTCGTGGAGCAGCGTTACACCCATGAGAAACACGTGACGACCAAACGCCGTCAGACGGAGATTAGCATTGGCGTTCTGTTCGAACTCATTCACGAGGTCATCGTCGATTTCGATTTGGGTGCTATCATTAGTGCAGCCAAAAGCCGCTCCGGGACCACATTGGTCGTGATCCAAATCAGTGATCACCACCAATGGGTCGGTATCCCACATCAGCGCGCTTCTCGCTTGAGGCAAGCCTAGCGAACCGAACTTTCGAAGGTTCGTTGTAATAATCGAATTCCCGATCTGGAGCGGGAAATCATGCCTCAGATAATGAGTCAACTTCGGGAAATTGGTCTGATCGTCAGCCGAGAGTTTCATAGCAAATCAATATTCGTTTTTTCTTCGAGTCCCGCGGCCGGAGTGGTAATTTATCGGACAACCATTTCCGGCCACGTCTGGACGCAATCAGACTTCCTTCATCTGCTTGAGGTCATACCCGGCCTTGATCGAGCCACCGAGTGTTCCATCGGCCTTCTGTTCCTTGTACTCGACTTCAATCTTAGCGAAGTTCAGCGAAACCTGGTCCATTGGTGTCTCGCTGCTACCGCCGGTCTGGAACGACGAAACGAGAAGATCGGTAAAGGTATACTTCAGAAATTCTTGTTGCTCTTTCCCAGCCTTCCGACAGGTAAGAAGCGCCTTCGGAATATGATTGCCGGTGGCGCAGGCCAGCAATAGCTTCGGGCTGGCCTTTTGCGTCGGGATCGTGAAATGGAAATCCTGCATACTGACTTTACCACTACCACCACCACCCATTGCGCTGAAACTGCCGCTCTGGGTTGCACCGAACGAGAATGAACCTATCTCAATCTCATTTTGATGTTTGCTGTCTTTGGATTCGCCATCGACGCCATCCAATTTCAAAAAATAATCGACTGCCATACTTAAAACTTATTATTGATACGTTGTTGGTTGGTGGTTAGCTAGGTTAGTAAAGCTGAAACCACGCTGGTTACTGCGGGTGGTCAATTGGGGACCGTTTACACGAGGAACCCCAGGGTCGATTAGGTATCTAGCATCAACAATGCCAGATGCTTCTCACTCGTATATTAGAGGGTACGAGCTATGAGCTGGAGCGATGCCGGTTCCATTCTTGGGACTATGATGTTGCAAAGGTGGGATACCATGCAAACCGCCGTATAAAACTAAGGCTCCGATTTCTAGGATCGGGATCCCAGTGGCCAATTTACTAACGCGTGAGCGAACAGTTTGGCAACGAGATTCAAATCTTCAGGATTGCTCGTACGGCCTTTAATTTTCTTTGAAGGTCGCGATCAACGCTAACACGTTTTTCCAATCGCTTGATAGCCAAACTGACCGTGGGGTTAGCGACACCGCCTGAAATGTCACCCAATTCCGTCCCGCCTGTTATAGGACCTTAGGCGGGACTACCTCTTTCATTGGTTTCCAACCTTGAGGACCGACGCCGGTGTGCTGGAAGAGACGAATCTGCCAGGGCATCGTGTTCCAAGGAATGGCAATTCCACGGGTGACAACACCAACATATTTGACCAGCAATCTGAATTTAATAGGAACGCGTATGGGACCACGCTGGCGTGCGGTAGTGTAGCTTTGGATAGCGGTCTAACGCTTTTCGGAAAAGACAACGTCCACTGGCAGCCGCAAATTTACTTCAATCCCATGCCCCGAACGGCCGGCAGGACTCTCAGTCGGGATGATCTGACCTATGATCCAGCCAAAATGTTGCGCGCACGCTCAGCGATTGGAAAGCTCTTAGCGCAAGGCAAGGCTGTAAGAGTAGGTTGCCTCCATGATCCGGATTGGCAAAAAGGGCCTTTCCCACAGCCCTATCTCGCTGGGGGACATTTCGCGCTGATTGTGGGCTGCAACGACCAGCTTGATAGTTTTTTGTACCTCGATCCCTGGTTCGGAGGATCTAAGCTCTTATACAAGGGAGGCATCGGTAGGTCTGGAGCGACCAACACCTGTTTCTACATGGGGTTATTCAAAAGTGACACAAGTAACCCTCGAGGTCCGGTGCTAAGGCAGGACGACAGTACATTTGGAAGTTTTGGATCACCTCATGGAGATGGATTTCTCGAGGTGATCCAAGGACCTCTTTAGCGTTCTCTACAGTCTGATGCGGCTTGCTGATTGTATCCGCCCTAACTGTCATGGCTTGAAGCGGGCGCGTTGGCGTGGACGTTGGCGCCAAGCTATCCAGATCTGCTCATTGCCACCGTGCAGAACTTGAGAAAACTACTCAAGCACTTCGCTCAGACCGATCCTGAGCTGCTCTGCTACCCCCTCCAGCTCCTCCGCGAGCTCAACGCGCTCTTCCTGAGCCGCTCTGCGGCCATTTTACTATCCTAACTTCCGGCTTTGTTAACAAGCAGCCACCGTAATATCCGCTCGCATCGCGACCCTATCGGGCAACAGCCCGTTAGGGCACGTCCCCTGAGACGAGGTCTGATCAAACCTGGAATCGGTTGCTTAAACTTCCTTGTGCCAGATTTGGCGGGCAGAGGTTTGGTTTGGTTCTGCGTTGAGCTTTAGGGTGTAAGCGGCCACCAAGGTTCCCCCTTCGTCTATCAGGTACCTTTCGATGATCAGTTGGCCCTCTTTTCCCTGCTTGGTTTTGATCTGATGAGTCTCGATGAGCTGCTGGTGGTCCTTGGACCAGGCGGTTGTGGTCTTGAGGGAAGTTGCTCCCAAGACGTCTAGGTTGCTTGGCGCGGTGCGTCCGTCGAGGTAAAGGATTTCATCGAAGGCGAAGCCGGGACCGCGGGCGGCGATCGTCATAACAAGTTCGGTTTGGTGGAGGGTGGCTTTAAGCTTAACCGAGCCGGCGTATGTTCGTTCGAGGAAACTGGCCCCGATTTGCTTCATCAGGGATTCGAACGAAGTCGATCCTTTAAGGTCCAGCGCCCAGGTACCGCTGAAATTCGGATCGTCTGCTTGATCCGGCTGGAGTGCGGCGGAAGTTTTGGGCAGACTGCATAGACCGAGCCACACAAGGGCGGCGAGCCAGCAGAGCAGGAGGTTGCTCCGATAGGTTTTCATAGTGATAGGCTGATGTGTCATTCGATTGGTCCGTTAGGACTCTTTCAGATAGGGTTAGTTGATCGATGTCGATGTTGAAAAACCGTCGTCGGAGGATCGCGATGCGTCGTTTAACCTTAAGCACGCAGAATGCCATGTTCGCGCGGTGCGGAAGCTCCAACGCCAGGCAGGCGGGTCTTCTGAGGGAGAACCGACAGACGCTACCCGCTAAATCTTTCTTTGACCGTGTTCGCTGTAGGGATTCGCCGTTCCAATACTGGAAACAGATTACCCGTTTGTGGGACGACATTCGCTGCAGATCACAGGCGACGACCTCATCGGACGGATATTGTCTGAAGCCATGTTGAAGGGTTCTACACTGCGTAGAGAGCGCGTATTTATCGGTTGGACGATTCGCCTCCGCAAAGAGCTCCCTCCAATCGATTTCCGGGTGGAAAGTAGGGTGAGACGGGGTCGCGCCTTAAAACAATCAACTTTCAACGTTATCTCAGATGATGTGATGTGGTCTGAACCGACGCTCAGGGCAGAAATTGCTTCCCAATCCTCACCCTCAAAGAGGACCTTCATCGACAATCATGACCGGTACGCACAGCCCTCAATGGAAGCATCGCCAATAATTCAAGCCCAGTCCAACCCTTCGAGATCCAGATCTTCAGGCTCATGGAGCAAAACCAGTGAGGTCAAAGTTCGATTTTCAACATTCATCCACACGGACTTGCTCTTCACACAAGCAGGGCGAGTGCCACCGATGCAGAAGGGCAATTTTCCGAGAGAAACAAGCCTTTGATTCGATGGAGAGCAGCGTAATTGTGTCCCTATTCTGGAATACACATTCCCAATTTTGAACAAACGAATCCCCTGATAGCCATACCGGCTAAGGCCCGAGTCGAGGCGCTTAGCAGCTACCGCTGGAGTTCGTATCAAGTTTACGCTGGGAAGCGAGATCGCTTGGCAATGGTGCCTTACCGGCAGCCTTCTTCCTAGGACAGTGATATGCCGGCTTGCGATTGAAAGAAATGGGTGAGCTCGCCAGTGGTTTTGAATATCCGGCAGTACACGCCGCCATAGCAAGATTTGAAAGGCGCCTGAAGAGCGTTCGGGATCTTCAGAAGAAGTTTAGAAAGATAGCTAGAAAATTGAAGATTGAGATTTGACCCTTCCCGCCTCATTAAAGCCTAACCTTTTTACGATTATCGGGACGACGTCCACACACAAGGCGGTGGTGCTTTGGCGGCGCCGATCGGTATAAAGGCCTCCACGCTCCCTTCAAGTACCGACATACAACTAACGGCGAGTGCCTGGCGTTACCCATTCCGCAGCTCACAGTTTGCTTGGCACAGAACTACGTGCTCGTGAGTGGAATGCCCACTTTCATCGATGGCAGGCCCGCATCCAGTCCGAGATTGGGAACTCGGTCAACTCGCCGGAGGGATGCAATACCCGGCTGTGACCATGTCGAAAAGGCTGGAAACCGACAGGGGGTTTAGCCAAAAAAGGTGAAACGCATCGAGGGAAGGTTGCCTGTTAAAAGACGCAACCCTGATCGGCACCTGAGCTGCTGTCCAACAAGTGATGGTGGATGGTTCTTCCAAACAATTGTGTTCATTTGTTGAGAAAGTGCCCGATGCCGGAGGTTCAGACTGGTTGTCGATCACCAATTGTCCGGCACTTGCGGCAGACGTCATCCCAGACGCGATAAGCCGATTCTTCCAGCAGATGGCAGCCTACCGTGCTTGGCACCGGTCCGGTGAGTCTCGGCGAGGCTCAGCATAGGGGGAAAAAGTGCGATTTATCAACCTAAACTGATTTTCACTTAAAAATCCTGAAACTCCGAGAAGCGAATCCAGAAGTAACAGGATATGAATAGGTTCACAGTGATGCCCGTTCTTACGGCGTTCTTTGTTGCGTCGCCCCTCGCTACGGGGAGCGGCTATTTTAAGAGCGCACCAACTCTTGCATCAAATGACTCGATGCAATTGCAGATCACTCTGGATGCAGATCCCGTTGAAAAACCCGGTCGAGACACGATCTGGCTGCGATTGATCGATCCAACGCGTTGGTTTGACGGGACTCCAAAGGATCGGCGCCTTCGACAGAAGTATTGGCCCCAATCTTCCCGGTATTTTGTTTACGAAGTCAATCAGGCTGCAAAAGTGAGTGAATACTGCTAACTCGGCAATCTGAGGCGGTAGACGCGGAAATAAGGAGATCTTGAAAAGCGACTGAAGATCGATTTGGACCTTAAGAATAAGTTAAAACGTTGATCATAACTGAAACTTGGCGGCTTAGAACAGGTTCAAGGCGACTTACTCGTACGCAGTTATGCGTATTGCGCGGCGAAAACGAAATGTTATGCGTTCATGATCGGCAAACAGTGTCCGGACTTCTGGTTGGAAAAGGCAAAAAGCAGGCTCACAAAGAAGAAAGGGATTAACACTTGAGGACCGCGACAATATGGGAGCGCTTAGGCGAATTGCCAACTGGTACAGTGAAAGGTGCTGCCCCTTCCGCGGGGGTGGACCCGCTAACTTTGCGTGAGAATGATTCGGCTACCACCAAGGAATGACAAGAGGGAGCGGAGGTACGTGTGCTCCTAGCTGAATGTCGCAGTCCATCTTTCTCGGGATACACACTTGGTGATGCAACTCAGAGTATGCAGCTCATGGACAGGGTCTTGTTTAACCGGCTTAGTGATCCGGCAAAATTCGGAGCGTCAGGGGCGAAGACTGCTGGCGATATTATTAGGGCCCCGGGCATTTTGCTGGATTTGAAAACTACCCCGATTATGATCAGTCGATCCATCATGGGAACTGAATTATATTATGTATAGAACTTAAAGAATGGTAGGTTGGTTTCTACTCCCAGCGCGACAAATTGGTCGAGAGGACCACCTTGCGAGCTAGGCCTCTGTGCGATAGAATCTTACGGTCCGCCGCGGTAATGGCGACGTCAGGTATCGCGATCGAGGACCTTAATTAGTTAGTTGATGAATACTCGAGCAGAGACACTAGGCACTAGTTGATATGAGCGAGCCAAATGAGGTGATGCCGGTCGGGAGGTTCTCCCCATCTCCGGGGCTGTACGTTGATCGGACCGAGAATTCAGTCGACATCAGCGGTGTGATGGAACTGTACGGGCCGGAGGCGACCACCGTCCGTGCGGGGTCGATCCAGCACTCGATCAATACCACCTGGACGGCCGCCTTCCCGGATGGCTATTCGGTGAACTGTAACATCACCGTCAGGTATCGCGGCCCGGGGTCCGATGCGGACAGTAATGCGACTCAGATTGAGGCGGATAAGATTTCCGGCCCCTCGCACGTCTCACTCGGACTGCGCAGCCGCTCCATGACCTTGAACGCCAACGAGCCGAATGCCTTCACGTGGACTCCGGCACACGAGTTCGGCCACATCATCGGCTTGAAGGATCGCTATTCCGAAGGAATTATTAGCGAAATCAAATCGACTTGGGGCGGAACGCGCACAACCGCCGTGGAGCCTGGATATCGGGGCAACCTGATGGCAGAAGACAGCGGGGCGCTCGAAAGCAAGAACGTTGCGGATGTGGCTAGGGAAAATGAGCCCAGTCCGTACTGGATCAACGACGACGACCAAGTGCGGGCTTGGGTCAATGCGCATCCGCTCACCGATATCGGCAAACTCTCCACTACCAATAAGCTTAAGGCTATCAGGACACTGATGGGCGGCTGGATTTCTGATGATGACGTCACTGCCATCGCCCGGATTTGCAGCAGCGTGACATCCAGGACCGAAGCCAACGCAATCCGTGGCGGGGTTGACCTTTTGGAGTTTACCAGTATTGGGCAGCGCACTGCGGTCCGGGTGGCTTTTGGCAGGATGCCGAACTAACCGCGGCCGACCGTTCGGTTTTCTGATGTAAGGGGGGTCAAATCTCAGTTTTAATTTTCAATATTACCCTGAGATAAGGCCTCGCGTAAGGTCACGCAGAATATGGCGCGATCGCTACGTATCGATGTACCCAATGGTTGGTACCACGTACTCAATCGTGGAATCGGACGTCGACAAATCTTTCCCCGCGCAGAGGCGAACTCACATTTTCTAGAACTGCTCGGATGTCTTCCGAGCCGATTCGGCGTGCGGGTTCACGCCTACGTGCTGATGGGCAACCATTATCATCTGCAGCTCGAAACACCACGGGCGAATCTAAGTCGAGCCATGCAGTGGTTGAATTTGTCGTACGGGGCTTGGTTCAATCGGCGCCGGAGTTCGTATCAAGTTTACGCTGGGAAGGCTCGGAACCCGGGTTGGCTAACCACTGACTCCATTTATCGATTCTTTGCCGATGACACCCTTTCTGGTTTACAGCGTGCTTACCGTCGGCAACTGGAAGAGATGGCAGCGCTCGGCCAATGGGAGACCGATTGGCGGGATGCCATCAAAGCAACGATCTTTTTAGGCGACGACAAGTTTATCAAAAATTGCTTCGAATCTTAAATGGTAACCGTCGCGAGCAGACGGGACTACGTTTGAAAGAACGATTGAGCGTTGAGTGGGCGAATATCATCCAGCCAATCACAGAAGTTTGGGGTCAACCGTGGGACACACTAGCGAGATCGCGTGGCAACGGTGCCTTCTTTCTCGGGCAGCGATATGCCGGCTTAAATCTTGTTATGGCGGCGTGTACTGCCGGATATTCAAAACCACCGGCGAGATTGAGATCTTCAGAAGAAGTTTTAAAAAAGATAGCTAGAAAATTGAAGATTGAGATTTGACCCTTTCCGTCTCATTCCCTAGTGCCGACTCCTCGACGGTATCGCGGAGCTGGCGGAGATTTGAAACGCCATTCTCAGAGGAGTTGATTCGGAATGCTGCTCAAACTATTTTGAAACAGTGTCCTATTGTCAGCGGTGACAGGTAGCTGGGGTGGGGAACTTGAAATTCCACCTAACCCGTGCAACTGGGCGTTACCAAGCCCAGTTACATTGTGCATCGCCTCGTGCGCGGCGAGCTTGGCGTAGCCCGTAGCAGTCGTGCCTTTAGGAAAGCCGGCTGGGAATCTGTAGAACTCCGAGCCAGTCACGTCTCCTCGAGACCGCGTAAACCCGCCGTCATTACTAGAGATAGGCGCACCGGGCATGTTCTGGGCGATGTAAGAGCTGGCAACATCCTTTACAAAATGAAGGACTAGGTCCTGATCACCGGCAGCTGGGGAAGATGTCATCCAGCGCACGTTGACTACGCCGACGTCATCTGAAGACAGAAGATCGGAAAAGATCTCTTCGATGTGCCGCTGAATCAATAAACTGAGTTTCGTCGCGGAATTAATGTGATCTACAACCGTGATAGTAATACTCGGCATTGAGGTCAAGCCTCCCCAGCGATAAAAAAAGTCGCACAGATCTTGTTGGCAGCAATAAATAAAGACTGCTCTCCCGGGGCTTCCAAAACCACTCACCAAATGTTCTTGGGCACGATTTGGGTCCACGTCTAGAGACTCAAATTTTGACATTATTTTAGATGATAAAGCGGACAAGATCGTGGGCAAGATGACGATCACCGCAGTTACGGCATGAATTCGCGCTGATCGCGCTCCGACGTTAGTCTGTCAGGTACCTACCAAATGGCCGTTAGCGCAGGCCAGTTGTCAATCGAGACTAAACGTCGGATCGCTCACAGCCACAATCGACTCAGCTGAATCAATATTTTCATCGGCCTGTTTCAGATAATAGCAGGCGTTAAACATGTTTATGAAAACCGGATTAGCCACATCGTCCGGCACCCATCTTTTTGGCTTTACTTAGGGCTTGCTCTGCGGCATCAGTTCGCGCCTATGCCCGCCTGAATTTTGGAAATGTCGCGATACTGGCTGCGACATCTTTCATGTGAGACTCGATGGAATCCGGGATCAGATATTGTTATTTGTCAATGTTACGGCTCCACCGGCAGCTACATTCGCGGATACCCAGGCCCCGGTGGGGTGAAACACTTCACCGGTGAACACGGGATCGGCTAAGCTGAAGCCGGTGCTGCATATGACCCTACCACCATTTGTTTTGAGTGGCTGGCTCCAACGCACACCAGAAAATACTCCCGAATAGCTTTCGGACGACGTTGGAGCCGATAAGAATGATTGCGCCGCCCTTGTTGGACAGCGCCTCGAACCCTTGATTGCCCAGCTGAATGCCGACGTTGCTATAATTAAGTGAATCGGCGCCTATGGAAATGCTGCCGGCCCTAGCGTTCCCGACTTCGAATTGTTAGTCGGGTCGGGGGCCGATAGCTAGGCCGTCGGGCACCGATGGTGCGGAATCGGCTGAACCACCCGAGTTTATGTAAACTATATGCAACTTACCACAATTGCTATGGATGGCGCCACAGCCCGGCATCAAGCTGAGAGGAACTTAGGTCTACTTACCGAGAGAACGTGTAGCTGGCTCCGAGGAGAAATTGCCCGCTTGGCGCCGAGCACGTCCCGTCGCGAAGACTAATGTTCACTACTGCCTGGGCATTAAAGAAGATATCGACCACGTCAACTTCCTGTCCATTTACGATTTTCTTGGAAAGGGCCCAATTAATTTGATTGCCAAGGGCGGTGCCAAAAGTTGGGTCTTGACCTTGGTTCTTTTGCAGCATGACCTGCCAAAACGGATTCAATAAGTCCAATGGGCCTAATTTCAGAGAGTCGAATCCACCCAGTCCCATCTGCAGGAATCCTTGACCTGACCAACTTCCATTGGCGCTGCCGGTATTCAGCGCAATCTGTCCGCCCGCTGTAAGCACAAAATCTGGCTTACCATCATTCTTGGCCAGCAACGTCGCTTGGCCGGTAAAAACAAAGGGTGAAAAAACCCACGGATTCACTGCCGCCTGCGTACCCGCTTGTAACGTGACCTGTTGGATTAAAACAGGAGGCTTAGGTGATGGCGGATCACCTACCGAAACTGTCGAATCGGTATCGGATTGGGCGACTTGAACTAATTGAAGCGGCTTCGCTGAGCCGATCTGCTTGTCCTTAGCGAGCGGCGCAAATTCTGACTTCGTCGGCTCAACCACTCGAACATCCAGTAGTACGCGCAACGTATTTGGTCCGACAAAGCCGTCGATGACGAGCGGCTTGCGAGGAAGCCCATGCGCTTCCGGCGGGGGCGGCATTTGAACCGGCCAGAGTCGATTAACAGTTTGAAACTCAATTACACGCGCGCGCGTTAACGGCCCAAATATCCCGTCCGGAACCAGAGGTCGTGTTGGTAATCCAAGGTGATGATTCAAAAGAAGCTGGAGGTTCACGACATCTGGACCCGTGGATCCAAAGCCCAGGATTCTGTTTTTTACCATAAATCGTCTAAATCATTCTTTCTATGGGCTACCAGGAGATCCCACGATGGTGATCGTGTTGGCACCATCACAATTCAATTCGATATGAACATGGTTGTAGTGCAAGCCACCATCGTGGCGTGGGAACACTCTTCCAGCATTCATTTCGCTGAACCATTGGCGATCACCGAAAATGACGCCTTGGATTCCGTACAGCTCGCAGTTAGCGACGCACCAGTCAAACAGCCAGTCTCCCCAGGCACGCTCTGTTGGATCGTTGTAATTGAAGAAGACGTCGACTGCTCGGCCTTCTAGGTGAACATCCGCGTTGCCGCGGCCAGGCCAATGATCAACACGGCAATCATGAGGAAAGTCGTCCGGTTGAGGTGGATCATTTGGGATCGGACTATCTCGAATCACCCCCTGGATTAGCCCCAATATTCCCCAAGAGGGACCGCCTGCGTTATGGTCCGCGGGGTTGGCCCCCCTAGGAACATCATCTTGGCGAACTCTTCCGCCCGCAGGACGACCTCTAATACAAACATCTCGATATGGCATGGTTCTCCATTTGATAATATTCGGAAAAGGGCTTTGACGCCTACTGGTCGCCGTTGTCGACCTTCCTCAAAGCTGAGGAAAATAACCGCCTTAAATCACGTGCGATTAGAAGTTGGTTCATGTTTCCAAATTAATTAGATGGCGACCCTGACTTTGAATTGTTAGTCGGATCGGGATCGATCGCTCGACCGTCGTCCACCGAGGGCGCGGAATCGCCCGAGCCGCCGGAGTTGATGTAGACCATCGGGCCGCTGATGTAGATGCCGTCAGGTCCAAGTTTAATGAAACTGGCGCCGGCTTTGAGATGCATCTCCATGTCGGCGGTTAACATGATTTTCACCGTTTTGTAACCAAACTCCTGGGCACAGTCGACATGGTGCGTACCGTCACTGGTAATTTGTTCCTTAAAGTTTCCTGATCCGGTCTTAAGCGAGAAATCCTGCTGGATCACAGTTCGCTGGTCGTTGCTTACGCGGACATCCATGTCTTTTTGCGCGTAAAGAAACAGCTGTTCCTTGCCCTTGTTATCGTCGAAGCGGATCTCGTTGAAACCTCCGCCCCCTTTCGTAGAACACGACTTAATGCCAGTAACGTTCGGGTCGTTGGTGTGCTGTGAATCGAGGCCATTTCCGAGATAAGGCGGCATCTGGTCAGCGTTATAAACGGTGCCGGTCACGATCGGTTGATCGGGATCGCCTTCGAGGAAGTCGACAATCACTTCCTGGCCAACCCGTGGGATAAAAGTCGCTCCCCAACGCCGGCCGGCCCACGCCTGCGCGACGCGCATCCAGCATGAACTGTTTTGGTCTTTTTTGCCTTCACGATCCCAGTGAAACTGCACCTTGATCCGGCCGTATTTATCCGTGTAGATCTCGTCTCCCTGCTGGCCAACCACGACCGCGGTCTGAACCCCTAAGGTCTTAGGCTTTTCGGTCACACGGGCTGGACGGAATTGTGTATCCGACGGTTGCACCTCAAACTGGCATTGAAACACCTGGCCGGCATCTCCGCTCCCGGTCTCGAATTCGGTTGGACGAAGTTCATATTGGGCCGAGGTGACGAGATAGCTTCGATTGTCTTCCGAGAACGGGCTTTCCGTTAACGTAAAAATTGACCCTGGGACGATCCCGCGCGTATCGCCCCAACCGGTCGCAGATTCGATCTCGCTGTGAATTTCTTCCATCCGCGTTCGAGCCCAGGTGTCTCCGTCTTCATGTTTAACGTATTCGCCCGGGTAATCATAAACTTCGAAGCTGGATTTCGCGTATTGCCCCGGCATTTGGGAGCGAGACGTCAGATCAGATCGGGGTTTTTCGAAATCGTAGTCAGTATGCGTGAACGTCCCCGTGAGATGATTCATTTCAGACGCAAAATCGCGGATCTGTTCTGGATCTTGGGCAGCAGCTACTCGGCTGATGGGACGTAGTTTGACCTGTTCATAACCCGGGAATGGCTGATGAGAGGTTGGTGAGTCCGCGAGAATCAATGTATGCTTGTCTTCTTCGTATTTAAAAAAATAGTAGATCCCTTCTTGTTCTAACAATCGACTAACAAAATTAAAGTCAGTCTCACGATATTGAACGCAATATTCCCAGGGGGTATAATTGCCTTTCAGTCTTAACTCTATCTGATCGAACCCATCGTCCTTGCAGACCTTCTGGACGATATCGACCACACTTTTGTTCTGAAAGATTCGACAGTTGGCCGTTTTGGTGAGAAACCAAAGCCAGGGCACTATCGTGGCCTTATACGCGTAGTAACGGTCCCGGAAGAAATCTCGCCCGAATTGGATCGCGTAACCGTGAAAATAGCGTTGCTTGCCACTACCCAGGTTTAAGGTCACGCCGAGCGTTTGGCCAAGAATTTGGTTGGGATCTAAAGACTTCTTTTCGCTGATCAGTTGCAATTCGAAACTGGGAAGACGCCCAAGCGTCTCTGCTCCTTCAAAGCCTAGAAGACCGACCTCGTTCGTTCCGAACGGGGTCCTAACAGAGGCGATTCGGTTTGTTTGATCGAAAGGCATAAAGCGCTAAGTCTGGTGGGCCGCGATTTCGGCGGTTTCAGCGGGTTCGGAACCGGTGGGCGTCTCGGAACGGACGGCAGTCGTCTCGTCATCGAACTGGTACAGAAAGGAACCGTCACTACCGGCTAACACCTTGAGTTTTCGCATGGGTGTGCCGAGCATGAGCCGGTTGAGGAACTCACGGCTGATATCGGGTAAGAGCGTTTGCGTCAGGATCGCATCGATCATGCGACCGCCGCTCTCAACTTCGGTGCAGCGGGCCGCAATTAATTCCACGACTGCTGGAGTGTAGGTAAATTCCGTGTTGTGGGTTTCGTGAATCCGTTTCTGTATTCGTGAGAGTTGCAGGTGGATAATCGATTTAAGAATCTCGTCATCCAACGGATAGTAAGGAATGACCATGAGCCGGCCTAACAAAGCGGCCGGAAAAACCTTGAGAAGAATCGGGCGCAGCCCAGTCGCGACATCTTCAAGATTGGGCCTCTCCGGACCTTCTGTGCAGAGGCGTGTAATTAGATCGCTGCCAACATTGCTAGTAAGCAAAATGATGGTGTTCTTGAAATCAATTCGCCGTCCTTCGCCGTCCTCCATCATTCCCTTGTCGAAAACTTGAAAGAAAATCTCGTGCACGTCGGGATGCGCTTTCTCCACTTCATCAAGGAGAACAACGCTGTAAGGACGCCGCCTTACAGCTTCAGTAAGGACGCCGCCTTCGCCATAACCGACGTAGCCAGGAGGCGATCCCTTCAAGGTCGAAACCGTGTGCGCCTCCTGGAACTCGCTCATGTTGATGGTGATCAGGTTCGCTTCTCCACCGTAGAAATTTTCGGCGAGCGCGAGCGCGGTCTCGGTTTTCCCAACACCGCTAGGGCCTGCGAGGAGAAAGACGCCGACTGGTTTGCTCGGATTATCTAGTCCAGCTCTGGCGGTTTGGATCCTGCGGGCAATTGCATCCAGCGCATGATTCTGACCGATCACCCGCTTCTCTAACGCACCGGCCAAGTTCAGGACTGCCTGGATCTCGTTTTTGACCATGCGGCCCACAGGAATCCCAGTCCAGTCACTGACCACGCTGGCCACGGCCTGTGCATCGACGTGCGGTAAAATCAGTGGATCCTCGCCCTGTAGTGTGGCGAGTTCATCTTCGGCACTGCGGAGACTCTCCAAAAACTCTTTTCGATCAGGGCCTGTCGCGTCATCGCCAAGCGAAGGCGGAGCGGTATCGGAAAGATTATCTTGGCCGGTGTTTGGTTCGCTCAGCTGGTTGCGGAACGTCCGGATCTTTTCCACAATGAGAAGCTCCTTTTGATAACGAGCCTCCAGCTCGCGTTTGCGAGTTTCCTGTTCTTCGAGCTGTTTCTGGAGGCTTTCTCTTTTCTCGTGAGCTTCTCGTCCGAGCGCCGCCTCGCGATCGAGAATCGCGGTTTCTGTCGTAAGCATGTCGATTTGGCGTTGGGTATCTTCCAATCGGGCGGGAGTCGCATGTTGACTAATGGCGACACGGGCACACGCCGTGTCGATTAGACTCACCGCCTTGTCGGGTAACTGACGCGCCGGGATGTAACGATGAGATAACCGCGCAGCGGCTTCCAAGGCTTCATCGAGGATCAAAACACCATGATGCTTCTCGAGAGTAGCTGCCAAGCCACGAATCATTCGCACGGCTGTATCTTCAGTCGGTTCTTCGACTTTGATCGCCTGAAACCGGCGGGTCAGAGCCGGATCCTTCTCGATATACTTCTTATATTCCGCCCAGGTTGTGGCTGCGATAGTTCGCAATGTCCCCCGCGCCAGCGCAGGTTTCAGGAGGTTGGCCGCATCCCCTTGACCGGCGGCGCCTCCAGCCCCAATCAACATGTGTGCTTCGTCAATAAACAGAATAATCGGTTTGGGCGACGCCTGCACTTCTTCGATCACCTGGCGTAACCGATTCTCGAACTCTCCTTTCACACTCGCGCCGGCTTGGAGCAGGCCAAGGTCAAGCGAGCGCAATGTTACCTCGCGGAGGGCAGGGGGGACGTCGCCTTTGGCGATCCTTACCGCGAAGCCCTCGACCACCGCGGTCTTCCCGACACCAGCTTCCCCTGCGAGCAGAGGATTATTCTGTCGTCGCCGCATCAGAATATCGATGATTTGCCGGATTTCTTCGTCTCGGCCGAGAACGGGATCGATTTCCCCTTTCCGAGCCCGTTCAGTCAAGTCCGTCGAGAAACGAGTAAGCGCTTCCTGTTTACCCATGACGGCTGGAGTTGGCGATCCGCCAGTCTCTTCGCGAGGTGAATCGGTGTCGATGGGAGCTTCCGCTTCCTCGGGAGAACCCGATGTTATATCGCCAAAGCTATCAGTTAGTGCTTCGGCCTTGATCTTGGAAAACTCTCGCGACATGCCGACAAAGACATTGCGCAGAGTGGCAGACTTGAGAATGCCAACTACCAGATGCCCGGTGCGTACGCGTTTCGCGCTGAAGAGTAGCGAGGCGTAGAGCCAACCGCGTTCGATGCCTTCCTCAAGATGGGGAGAAAAGTCCGAGATAGCCGTTGCGCCCCGAGGAAGCTTATCAAGTGAAGCTGTTAATTCCGAAGCGACTCGGGAAGGATCAAGTTCAAAATGACGAATGATTCGATGAATGTCGCTGTCTGCGCCCTGCAAGATTTGATGAATCCAATGAACCAATTCAACGTAAGGATTACCGCGCATCTTGCAGAAGAGCGTGGCTCCCTCGACTGATTTGTACGCGAGCGGCGTGAGCTTAGTGAATAACGCGGTGCGACGGATATCTGCCATAAATTATCGGTAGCGGCGACTGCCCTCAGTCGCCAGTTAGTTATCGCCGACTAGAATGAGATCATCGGCGTCTTTTCGAAACGGAAGGCTTTTCAGCCAGGTGGTCCAGCCAAGTAATCCACCGCCACCCAACTCACCGAGCCTGATCTCTGGGACCTCAGCTGCTTTCAAAATCAGATTCGTATCCCAAACAAATTCTCGACCGGAATAGTTGAGCACCCAATCTTTAAGCCGTTGAAAAAGGTTTTCGGTGGGGAGCAGTCGTCTGAACTGACGGAAATCCAAGGGGCCGATCCGCAGCCGGAACTTCAAGTGGCCAACCCAGAGGCGGCTTCCTACTATGGTCGTTTGGCCAAGCAACCCGTTCTCTGGGCTTGAGCCCAGCGAACAGAGTGAGCGGGGAGGCAAGTTCAGCCATTCGCCGACAAAGGTGGTTAGTCTTACCGGAGCGCCGAGATCCTCTGCAAGAATCGCTTCCAGGCCTTCCGGGTTACGATTTTGGGCAGCGAGCCGGCCGGAAAAAAACAGCTTTGCCCAGTCTGGGACGGTGTCCCGATTGCACATGGATGGTAGGCCGAGGCCGAAACAGCTACCAAAGTACTTCGAATGTCGCGATTCGGCTGGACGATCAAGGTCTACGGCTTTGCGAGAGTCCGCCCAGCATCGGTAAAAGAGGCTGAGCGCGCGATGATGGAAGACATCCAAAAAGCGCGCAAGTGACGCATCCCGGTTGGCATGAAGTCGTTCGTGAGCAAACTCGGTCAGATGGAATGGCAGGGGACCATTGGGCCCAAATAGACCGAGAAAATAGACTCTCAGGCGGGGAGGCAGCTCATCGTCTGCCGGTAAGAAGCTTTCGACCGACGCCGGCGCGAAAGCGAGCGAAGGATTCTGCCCGAAACGAACGGGGTCTTGCCGTGGGCTCAACGAGCGACCTACTCGAGGCATTTCTGAACGTGCCGCTTCCAGAATTCTAACCGCGTAGAAAAAGTCGAACTCGAACGGCGTAGAGGCCAAAGCGTCTTCGATGGGAGTGTTCATCGGCTAAATGACTCCACGTTGGCCGGGATGCGCTGCCCAGCGCATAATCTCCTTACGTTGCCGAGTTCTGATCACGGTCTCGGTAAATGAGTTGATGGAGACGTAGCGCCGCAAAAACTCGGCTAATACGGCGCCAAAAACGAATGTGCCTACACCTTCAAATGCAAGCTCGTCCAACTCGACGGTGACTTCCATTCCGCGAACGAAGGTGATGGGTCCCGGAGTTTCCAATCGCCGAACAATCGGTTGCACAGCGGTAGAGATTACCCCTTCAACTAGTTTTTGAGCGAGGCGGTCAGATCGGTCGATATAAAGATGGAGTATCTCCCTCAGGGCGTTAGCGCCCTCACCGTTCTCGGAGTCTCTCAGAGAAAGATAATTAAGAGAAAGATGACTGATTAAACGCCAGGCTTCAGCACCCTGGGCAAGAGCCGGCTGGGGCGGTGTCGGCCCGCTCACGCTCCGAATCGCGTCGACTGGCGCGTTGATTTCGATGGTGAAATCGGAGGGGCCCTGGTTCACAGCGAACTCCAATGGCAAATGACGATTAGTGCAAAGGGCCGTAACTCCGAGCTGCTGAAGTTCTGATTTGTATGGCGCCGCCGAAGGATCGACCAGCGAAAGGAATACATCTGAACCGATATAGGAATGGGCGCGACCGAACTGGCGTTCTTTTGCCGTGAGATATCGCTCTGCTCGGCGGGTCGTGTAGAATCCACGTAACTGTTCTGATGCGCTATTTACGGAAAGCCGTTCTCGCGTCAGATAAAACGGCAGGAATACCTGCTCTTCGCCTGTCTGCGCTCCGTAGCCGGTTACCGATCGAATTTCGAATACTTCAAAGTCAAACGGTCGCGTTTTATCAGGTATCACCTGGTATTCGTGATGCCGATGATCGAGGGGAATCCGGTCGAGACGACGTTCGAACAGGTTGATCGCCGGCGAACAGAAAAGCGCGATCGAATTTGCTTCTACCCGATTCTCGAGGCGCAGATCCTGATCCTTGAACACCAGAAGAAGATCGAGTTCTCTACCAGAAGAGTACCGCAAGAGCGGCCGGAGAGAACCCAACTCAAAGAAGAGAAACCGTTGGCGAAACGCGAAGTACTCGCGCAACAATCGATAACCCGAAAAGCTTCGAGATGTTTCCGGCAAGAGTGCGTGCTCGGCGTCGAACCCGAGCGGTCGGATAGAGAACTTGGCCGGCGAAAATTGTTCCGGCACAGGAATCCCTTTGGGCTTGACCGCGACAACCCCAATCCCGTTCCGGAAAATCTGTTCGTACAGCGCGTCGGGCAGATCGTCGGCGCCCCTAAGAAAAAGAGGGAGGGTGTCGATCGGGAGCTTTGAAAAGTCAATGCCCGGCGTGCCTTCAAGCCGGATCCGCAGGACAGCGCGTGTGCCAAGGCTCGGCGGGAGGTTAAATTGAAGCAGTTCTCTTGTATGATAGCTGACTTCAGCAATCCGGAGTGGCCAGAGAGTGACTGGATGAGCAGTCCTGTACTCGCAGGGTGTCCGTTGACCCCGTCCAAGCGGCGATCGTAACGCAGTTCCGCGTGGAATGGGAAAACCCGCGGGCAAACTAGTGTCGTGAAAGATGGGCTCGAATTGGACCACGGCCATCGAGGGCGTCGGGCAGAGATAATGCGGGTAGATAGTTTCGAGCAGTCCGTGAGTGAATTCCGGAAACTCGGCGTCAAGCTTTACCTGGATCCGAGCAGCCAGGAACGCGAACCCTTCAAGTAGCCGCTCAACAAACGGATCTGGGCAGACTTCTTTTGCTTCCCGATCGAGGGCGAGGCGCCCGGCAATCTTGGGAAATTCGCGAGCAAACTCAGCCGCGGTTTCTCGCAGATGCGCTAACTCCCTATTGTAGTGAGCTAGCAGGCGCCGGTCCATATGCTCGTAGCCGTCAGATACGGCACTTACCGGTCTCCAAATCGATTTCGGTCTTCAGGTGCAGCTCTTCGTTCATTGGAGATGCCCAAAGCTCGCCCGTAATCGAAAAGGTAAGGACGTTTGGCGAAGGCGTTGCTTCGCGCGTTGAAGTATCGACTGCCTTGACAACCAGACTATCTGCGACAATTCGCGGCTCAAAGCGGAGTAACGCCGCAGCGATGTCTTTCTCGATCTGGGAGATCGTCGGTCTATCAGTGCCCTTACCAGCCGGATCTGGCATCCCGAAGTTCAGTACTGAAGCTTCAGTCTCTGGGAAATCAGCGAACCCTTCATGCGCTAGCCTGCTCTTGGCGTTAAGCAGCCATTCGATATCTCTAAGAACTCCCTGGCGATACCGTGAAAGGGAGATTCCTCGACCAGTTATTTCGGTTCGCGCTTCTGGGCGATCATCGACTAACCGATCAAGCAGGCAAGGTTGAACCTTTTCAATTTGAGGCGATTTACTCATGACAACCCGGCCGATTTAGGCTTTTTAATCTTGGCGCTCCTTCAGTGAGCCAGGCGGAAAGATGATGATCGGCAACGTGACAAGGCGCCCGAGATGGTGAACCGCCCTGGAGTTGGGTCCAGGGTACCGGCGCGCAGCGGTAATCAAACGCCGGGAGGCAATCTATCCCTCCCGGTTCACTTTCTAAGACCCAGCTACACTTCCTTCATCTGCTTCAGATCATAGCCGGCCTTGATCGAACCACCCAATGTTCCGTCGGGCTTCTGTTCCTTATACTCGACCTCGATCTTAGCGAAGTTTAGTGAAACCTGATCCATCGGAGTTTCGCTGCTGCCGCCGGTCTGGAACGATGAGACGAGAAGATCCGTGAATGTGTATTTTAGAAACTCTTGTTGCTCTTTTCCAGCCTTCCGACAGGTAAGAATCGCCTTCGGGATATGATTGCCGGTGGCGCAGGCCAGCAATAGCTTCGGGCTGGCCTTTTGCGTCGGTATAGTGAAATGAAAGTCCTGCATACTGACTTTGCCACTACCTCCACCACCCATGGCGCTGAAACTACCGCTCTGGGTTGCACCGAACGAGAATGAACCTATCTCAATCTCATTTTGATGTTTGCTGTCTTTGGATTCGCCCTCGACGCCGTCTAACTTCAAGAAATAATCGACTGCCATAAACTAGAAACGTGTTATTAATATGTTGTTTTAGGGGTAATGGTTGCTTGTAACCATTACCCTTTTTTGCCGGAACCGGATCACTCAAGGGGTTTGGACCGAGATTGACCGGTCGTTATAAAATCAGAATATCGGTGCCGGATGAATTCCCTGGTTAATTCTGGATGCTCGCTACTTCGCTCCTTTCACTGATGGAAGTTTCGTGACCAAGCGCAGCGATATCGTGAGGCCTTCCAATTGGAAGTGCGGCCGGAGGAAAAACTTCGACGTATAATAACCCGGATTTCCTTCCACCTCCTCAACGGTAACCTCAGCAGCAGCCAGTGGGAACTCTGACTTCGTCTTTTCGCTGGCCATTGGGTCAGCTGTTACGTAGCGGGTGATCCATTGGTTGAGCCAGCGCTCCATATCGACTCTCTCCTTAAAAGAGCCGATTTTGTCCCGGACGATACATTTCAGGTAATGAGCAAACCGGCAAACGGCGAAGAGGTACGGCAGTCGCGCGGATAGGTTGGCGTTCGCCGTTGCGTCCGGATCCTCGTACTCGATCGGTTTTTGCAACGACTGTGCGCCCACGAAGACGGAATAATCGCTGTTCTTCCAATGAGACAATGGCATGAGACCGGCCTTGGCAAGTTCGGCCTCGCGCCGGTCGGTGATAGCGATCTCGGTCGGACATTTCATGTCGATCCCTCCGTCATCCGTCGGGAATGTGTGACACGGAAGACCCTCCACCATGCCGCCACTTTCGGCGCCGCGAATCCGGGAACACCAGCCGTAGAGCTTGAACGCTCGGGTGATATTGGTGCCCATCGCATAAGCCGAATTGGCCCAGATATATTTAGAGTGATCGCCGGCAACCACCTCTTCTTCGAAAGAAAAATCCTCGATTGGGTTTTTCTTTGGGTCGTAAGGAAGCCGGGCAAGAAAGCGGGGCATTGCCAGACCGATATAGCGGGAATCCTCTGAGGTACGCAGCGAGCGCCAAGGAACATATTCGGGAGTACCAAAGATCTTGGTTAAGTCGCGCGGATTGCTCAGCTCCTGCCACGTTTCCATATTCATCAAGGTTGGCGAAGCGCCCGAGATGAATGGGGCGTGAGCGGCGGCCGCAATCTTAGCCATTCCATTAAGAATCTCGACGTCCGGGGGAGAATGATCGAAACTGTAATCTCCGATCAGGACACCCAACGGTTGGCCACCTGGGGTGCCGAACTCTTCTTCGTAGGTCTTCTTAAAAAGCGGGCTTTGGTCCCAGGCCACGCCCTTATACGAGCGGAGCGTCCGGCCAATTTCCTTCTTCGAAATGTTCAAAAACCTAATTTTAAGCATTTCGTCCGTTTCAGTATTGGTGACGAGATGGTTTAGCCCGCGCCAAGCGCCTTCGAGGACTTTGTAATCCTCGTGATGTATGATCAAATTGATCTGCTCCGACAGTTTGCGGTCGATTTCGGCGATCATCGCCTCGACAGTGCGGAGAGTATCCCCAGAGATCAGTTGGGCGCCCTGGAGCGCTTGTTCCGCTAGTGTGCGAACTGCGCTTTGAATTGCATCCTGTGCTTGTGAGGTTTTGGGTCGGAACTCCTTATTAAGAAGGGACTCAAACTCATTCAGTTCAGCGGTTTGGGCCTCGGGCACCGCGGTGACAGGAGCGGGAGAAGCAGTGGGATCTGGTTTGGCCATAAAAATAAGATTGTTCAGCGTGGGCGGACCGCCGCTTCGTTAGCGTCAGGCGGCAGAATCCGACGCCGGTTCTTCTGATTTCTCTTGCTTTGGTGTGCTAGCAACCGCCTGGAGAAGAGCGGGATCAGCTAAAAGCTTTTGTAAAACGTCCTCAGCTCCGGATTTCCCGTCCATGTAGGCAATGAGATTCCCCAACTCTTGACGCGCCGTAAGCAGTTTCGCGAGCGGCTCTACATTCCTGGCGACCTGGCCAGGCGAGAAATCATCCATTTTCTCAAACGTCAGATCGACCGCCAAATTACCCTCACCAGTCAGCGTGTTAGGTATATGGAAGGCTACCCGCGGTTTAATCGCCTTCATCCGCTCATCGAAGTTATCAATATCGATTTCCAGAAACTTTCGTTCATCGACGGGAGGAAGCGGTTCCACCGGTTTCCCGGATAGATCCGCCATTACGCCGGTAATGAACGGGAGCTGAATCTTCTTTTCTGAACCGTAAACCTCAACATCATACTCGATTTGAACGCGAGGTGGACGGTTGCGGCCGATGAATTTTTGACTGCTACTAGGTGCCATACCGGAGTGCCTTTGGAACGACTGGCTGCTTGTGGAAAAAAACGGGGAAGACAATTAATCCCCAAAGCTAACTAATAATTCTGCGGCAAGAAGTTTCAAAAAAGCAAGAATAAAAACTAAAAATGCCTGGAACTGATTAACACGCGCGATCTGCGGCTAGGTCCGGGCAGATTCCGCCGCTCTCGGTACAACAGACAGTTAGCCGATCGAGTGGCTATCTCTAAATAGGGGAGCTATGGGCTTGCTTTAATAGATACGGGCTAAAGCGCCTTCAACTTAACTTCACTTGTGCAACCGTGTCTGGAGCCAGTTCTTGGAGGATTTCGGTAAAATTCTTGCCGACCAACTGTTGCGCGCGCCTTAGCAAAGGGAGAACTGGACTGGATGGTTCCGTACTCTCATAATAAGCGCAGATCGCATCCAGCGACCGCAAAACGTCGGCTCGGCTTTGAATTGCTCCGGGAATATCGACTGTCTGGGCCTGGTCCTCGACTCCTATCCGGGATCCCGGTTCTTCCCCGAGCCCTCCCTCGGGCTTGGTTAGGTAGCGGCCAACTTGTTTTCGAGCCTCCAGTAGCGCCGATTTCAATCCATCGAAACTGATGCTTTTGGTGACACCGACAGTGCGGTCGAGAAACTCGCTGAGCCCATCCAACTCATGGATGGCACTGAGGAGGGATTGGTCAATCTGAGCGAGTAAAACGGGGTCGGAATCTTTGAAAGCGGCATCAATCAAGGTTATATCCGGCCCTTTGGTGGCAGGCGGCTGATCTCCTTCCGGGGGCGCTACCGGCCGGGTACTTGCCGCCTGGATTTGAGAAAGAGAGAAGCTTCCGAGGCGCTGCGAATGACAGAGAGGCGCTCGTCGAACCCGCCGCAAAATTTGCAACGGATCACCGAATGTACCCTCAGCCGACGAAAGTGAGGAGAGCAGATTGATCCTCTCCAGCGGATCATTCCCGAATTCGGGATCCAGCCTCGGATACAGCGTATCCCAATATCGTTCGACCAAGCGGCGAAGCAGTTGAAGTCCGGAGGCGAAACCGGGAAACCCTTCCTCCTGAAGCTCAGCGACGATTAAATGAATGGCCAGACGCAGGTCCTTCGTACGTCCAAAAAGCGCCAGGCTCTGCTCGCGTACCTTTTTCCAGTTCGGTTCTTCAGCTTCCGAGAACTGGGTTTCCGGCTTCCCGTGCGAGAGAGTTTCCAACTCGTGTAGGGCAGGGTCGTAAGAAAGATCGGTACCACACGGTTCTTCCACGGAGAGCGGGACCAAAAGGTCGTCCACCTTAAGCATAGGTTTTCATGGTTGTTAAACCAGATTTCAAAGTTACCAGCCTTTTGAGACTAGCGCTTTGCTTTTTATCCTTCCGGACGGGTTGTTCAGGTGAAATACAGCATGAAAGGGTCTTCCGAGTTTATGAAGTTCGCAGTGCTAGCTTGGCTGCAACCTCAGTCCGAAGGCGGTTGCCAACCTGCCAACGAATCGACGAAGGTCCCTGGGACATTCAGAACGCCAGGTAAAAAACCGCTGCGCTAACGATTCGTTTGGATTATGCAAACCGCGGTTGAGGTAAGCAATCGCTTCCCAGCCGCGCGGCTCTGCTTCAAAAATGGGTAGAAATTGGCGCGCGATAATCGTGTTCCAGTCGCGCATATCGGGGTTCTGGCGCAACGCGGGCTCTTTCTGACGGAACCAAACCAGGAATGGCGTTTCGGCTGGAAGATGGTGCTCGGGAAGCGCGAGGCGTTGCTGCGCATAGTCATTGAGCGAGGTGGCATAGGCTTGCCAGACCGGGTAGGGAGGAGCGAGCCGCCATGAATGGCTCATCGCTCTTAGCGAGAACAGAGAAGCCGTTTCGCAAAGACTTTCTTCCAGCCACATGTTGGCGTGCCGCGCGTAACGCACCGACCGCTGTGAATCACTGAAGTTGGCGAGCGCATGGCAGAACTCGTGCGCGAACTGGAAGCTATACTGCGCCCAATGAGTGTCATGAGCGGATAGTCCGATCGCGATATGGCCACTCGGCGTTCGTTTGAAGTCGGTTTGGGGATGATCGGGCCGATAGTAAACATCGATGCTATCGATCTGAGTGCGCGGACAGTGCCGCCAGAGTTCAGAGGCTGCAGAGCTTAGGACGGTCGAGATCTCAGCCGGATTGGCCCTTCCAAACGCGTTGGCTTGTACCCTAAGATCGAGCGGTTTTTGAGAGAAAAAACTGCCCTTATCTGCTGCCGGGGCTGCGCCGTTTACAGCGAGGTAGAGCCAAAAAACGCCGGTTAATGTCCGGGAGATCAACATGGCTTCGCTGGCAAACCTAGCGATCAGCCCTACCGCTGCTCTTTTTGTTGGATGCCCTTCGCTTAGCCAAAGCCATCTGCTAGAAGAGGAACTTCTTCTGCCAGGTTGTGGACGACTACGCACGTTGCTTGGAGGTCATTTAATCGCCTGGGGAAGTTCTTCGGAGGTTTAGTGTCAAGGACACGTTGGGATCCGAATCGCCCGACACCAATAGAGCTATTCAACCCGAGATACCGGGCTGTGTCGGCCACGTCGCACGTCAGTTGCCGATAGCAACGCGGACTTTGGAGGCCGAGACATTCCAACTGCGGACCGTGAACGGCGAACTGTGAACGGCAAACCGAAGGGAGGTTCCTCAAAAGCTTATCCGGATGCCACCAGTTACAGTGTGAGAATCGTAGTTGGTGCGAGCTAGTTCGCCGTCGTAGTAAATGTAAGTGGAAATCCGATCGGTCCAAACCATAGACATGCCGGCGGTAACCAGCACACCGTCCCGGCCAATCTCAGGACCGTTAACCGTGAAACTGTTACCTGCGCCAGTAGCGAAATTTGCTACAACGGCGTATGCGACTGACCCGTACTCATGCACCCAGCCTGCGCTGACTTGGGGTATCAGGGTGATGTTCCCTATTTTCCACGTATAAGAGGCTTTTGCTCCGAAAATTGTGCGCTCAGATTCATAGTTTTGATCCCCGAATTTCAGAGGCGCCAGAGAACCGGTCTCGGTAAAGCCATTGAGGCCGACATAGCTAAATTGGAAGGTTGCAGTAGGGCCGATGCTCAAGTTGCCGCGTTTCCAGTCGTAGCCTCCTGAGATCAGAAAATCGATGTTGCCGCCATTAGTGCTTCCGCTCGCGTTTCCCTGGAGCCCAGTACGTTCTGTGTTATACCCGCTAGGACCACCACTCACGGCCGTGTTCAAGTAGAAACCGTTACCAAAGACCGTTGCGTAGAGGCCGATCGTCCCGGCATTGATATCGATGTTACCGCCGCCGTCGAGACTAACATTCGTGTGGGCATAGCCGCCGTCCAAACCGATCACGAAATTTGGGGTCAAGCGATAGTCTACCCCGAGCGTAATACCGCCAGTATCCACGTTATACCCGGCTGCATTGGGGGTACTATCGACATTAGTGAACTCGCCGGTGCCCGTCACAAAGACGCCCCAGCGGTTTTCCGGAGTTGGGGTAAAAACTGGTTGGACGGCTTTACCCTCAGGCCCGCTTTCCCCTGCAAAACCCTCGTCGAAACTCGCCGCACCGCCAGTTATACCGAAGCCAGACGAGCTGAAACCGGAGGGGCCGCCCGCATGAATATAATTTAGCCGCCCTCCCACGTTGGACGCCTGAACTCTACCAAGTGAGACGGTAGTAGCGTTCATCGAACTGACTTGGGTAGGAGCGATCAAGCTAAGATCGTGGGGGAGTGCGGACAACGGCTGGCTGTTCAGGAACGCGAACAGGCCGGCTTCCCGGGGATCCCCCGCCGCGCTGTCTAGCGCCTTAGCCACTGCCAACTGATTCGGGGTCGTCGTAGCCCCGGAGGTTGACGAGAAAGAACCCTGCGTTCCCTCTATCTCGATAGTGTTTGGAGTGACGACCAATTCGGCTTTGACGATCGTATTACTGATGAACGGATTTTTGATCGTGCTGAAAGTTCCGCTTACCCCACCATTCGCGGTCAGGAAAGTGATCTTATTACCGACCTGGAGTTGGAAGCCGTTCAGACTGATAAACTCGAGTGTACCAGCCAGACTCGCATGACCTCGTACGGTCAGCATGCCGAACTGCCCAGGAGCTAGGCCCGCAACTCCGATGAGCAAAGTGCCGGTTGCAGTCTGGGTGTAGTTACCGGAAACGGTCAGTGTCGGACCGGGGATGACGGTTCCGTTGTTCAGGAGGTCGCCACCGAGAAAACCGGTTCCACCCAGCAACCCGCCCTGATTGACCACCGTCTCCGCGCTAGCAATTGATCCGTCAACGATCAAGCTTCCAGTATCCACCGTCGTCAGACCAGTATAAGTGTTCGTCCCGGTTAGGGTCAGCGTGCCTGTGCCGACTTTCGTCAGTCCCAGAGTCGCGGAGCTTCCGTCTGCGAGTACACCGCTAAATACCGAATTCGTGTTGTCGTTCCCGACGGTCAAAGTCGCGGCTGTTGTCCCGTTGTTCACTACTGTTCCAGATCCTGAAAGGGACCCGATCGTGTTGTCGAAGCTGTTCAGATCCAGAATGGAGGTTACTACAAAAGCGGAGTTTGGACTGAATGCGACGGTCGATCCGGCCTGGTAGGTTCCGCCGAGGATCAGCGTCGCCCCGCTGTTGGTATTTGTGCCCGTTGCCGGCAGGATATTGGTTACGTCGATAGACAATATGCCGGTTCCACTAATATTGAGATTTTGAGCGGAGTAGAAGCCGGTCACCTCGACGGTTCCGTTGTCTACGACATCAGGATTGGAAATTGTGCCGCCAGCAAATACAACGGTTCCTCCCAATTGAACTTGGAGGGGATTAGTGACGGTGAGAGAGCCTCCAACGCCAATGATAACCGTGCTACCGGGATGTGTACCTCCAATAATCAACGTGTCGGCGAACGCTTCTTGCCCTTTCGGTCCCGGGCCGATTTGAACAATCGTTCCATTGTCGACGATCACTGTCTCTTCAGAATTCGGTAGCCCCTGGGTCCAATCGGAGTCAGTAAACCAACTTCCTGACGGGCCTTGCCAGGAATTTTGACCATACAAAGTCGACGACCCAACCAAAATCAGGCTCACGACGAGTGGCCAGCGTCCAGGCGGTACAAAGTACTCCACAAAGCGGGCGGGGGATTGCACAACATCTTATCATACCAAATTTAGTCTGAGGTTAGCAACATCAATGTCAGTAAGAATTACCAGCTTCTGGTGTGTGGCAGAAAGAGCTCGCTAACTTACGCCGGTTGAAGCAGTCGTTTTGGGAATATTCTGTCTTGAAGTAAGTGAAATTTACTACCAGTAATCCGGGCCGCTCAAAAGTCCTTGCGATGCTATCTCTTTGTCTACCTTGCGATGAGTGGCCGTGGAAATTGGGATTGCTTATTAGTCAGACAACATTTTAAATTGAGGTACCACCGGCCTATATTTGATGTTATGAAAGGCGGAATTTTAAAATTGGCGGCACTCGTGGTCTGCATTATGCTGCCCGCGCCGACAACGTTCGCGTTGGGTGAGAATGCGATTCTGCAGAATATCCAAGCGCAGACGTTTTTGGCCCGGCATCGGGCGACCGAGGATCAAATTCGCATAGCACAGCAAAATGCTAAGACATTTTTCAAACAAATAACACCCGCGAAAAAGCAGGAACTCGGAAAAAAGAAGATCAAAACGGTTCTAATTCGGACGGTTCGAAGCAAGGAAACCTCATCAGGGGCGAAAGAAGTCAGAATGCGGGTGGATCTTCAGTCAGAGACTCTCATCGACGATAGCGCTTACGAGTTTACAACTCCGCTAGCCGCTGGAACAGTCGCAAAGGTGCAGCTTGAATCGGACTACGTCGGCCCCTAGGAAAGCAACGAGAGCTGTCGCACGCCAGGCCCTTCTATTGTTGCTCAACATCGGGCACTGCTTTGTTGAGCTTCACATTATTTTGTTCGCACCATTTCCTTGCGGATTGAACGCCCGCCGTGGCGGCCTGGCTCATCAAATCTTCAGCTTCACTGCGACGGTCCGGCTTCTTCTCAATCAGGAAAAGAGCATAGTAATATTTGCTTAAGGTATTCCCGTGTTTGACGCCCTCCTGGTAGAGTCTTTCTGCCTGTTCATCGCTCTTGGTAAGGCCACCCAATCCTGCCTGATAAAATTGACCAAGCCGCGCCGAAGCGCTCCAATCGTTTTTCTCGGCCGCACGTTCCCACCACTGTCTTGCCTGTACTTCTAGTGCGTCTGCTTCGGCAGTGAGTTGCTGGCGTATTTGAGTTGTACCTTTTGACGCTTTTTCCCGCGTCTCCTGTGCTTCTTCTGCAAGCAAAAGACCGGCGTTGGTCATAGCAAAAACTACGCTTTGGTTAGCCAGCGAGAGGGTTATCTTTTTGCCTTCATTCTCATCTTTTTTTGTTCCTCTTCCATGGAGGTAGCAAAAACCCAAATATGCGCCGGCTTCCAAGTTGGGCGGAGCAGACTCATAAGCTCGCTTGAGCCAGCCGAATGCTTGCACGTCATCGGCTGCCGTCGCTTTATAAAGGTAGAGTTTGCCGACATTCATCATTGCGTACGAGTCTCCTAAATTTGCCGCGTGCAGAAACCGGTCGAACGACTCGCGCCCCTTTTCGTTTTCGGCCAACCAAAGAATCGCAGGGAGGATATTGAGGTCTGCTGCGTCCTTAATACTGGCTTTGTAAGCGGCGCTGAATTCATCTTTGCTGATGGGGGGCGTTTTCGTGCGCAGCTGTTCTATGGCTTCCGCAAGCTCTTTTGTGTGCTCCTCGGCATCAGATGTTTTCGAGCTTGTGCAGAACTGCACAAGTCGCACCAAGGCGGTAACCTGTTCCGGAGTACCCTCGCCATACTTCTTTACCTCAGCAACCAACGCGTCTAAGGGGCTCGATTTCGGTTTAAGAGTTACATGAATTTCGGAAGGCATCCCTTTGGCGACCTGAATCTCTTGGTTGCTCGCATCATACTTATCCAGAGTCGCGGTGAGCTGGTGGGTCCCAAAGGGGACATGAGTAAAAGTGTTAGGCGACTGCGGGGATTTACCGTCTAGAAGAATGGAGGCGCCGGGCGGATCAGTTTGAACCGAAAGGGCAGCGATTTCCTGGCTTGGCTTGAGTTTCAGATGGATCTCTGGAGCCATGCCACGCCGGACCTCAATGTCTTGCCTAATCGACTCATAGTCGTTCAAAGTGGCTGTGAGTTGGTGGGTCCCAAAGGGGACATGGGTAAAGGTGTTAGGCGACTGTGGCGGTTTGCCGTCCAAAAGAATAACGGCGCCTGGTGGATCGGTTTGAATCGAGAGGGCAGCGATTTCCTGGGTTGGCTTGAGTTTGAGATGGATCTCAGTAGCCATGCCTTTGCGAACCTCAATGTCCTGCTTAATCGATTCATAGTCGTTCAAAGTGGCTGTGAGTTGGTGGGTCCCAAAGGGGACATGGGTAAAGGTGTTAGGCGACTGTGGCGGTTTGCCGTCCAAAAGAATAACGGCGCCTGGTGGATCAGTTTGAATCGAGAGGGCAGCGATTTCCTGGGTTGGCTTGAGTTTGAGATGGATCTCAGGAGCCATGCCTTTGCGAACCTCAATGTCCTGCTTAATCGATTCATAATCGTTCAAAGTGGCTGTGAGTTGGTGGGTCCCAAAGGGGACATGGGTAAAGGTGTTAGGCGACTGTGGCGGTTTGCCGTCCAAAAGAATAGCGGCGCCTGGTGGATCAGTTTGAATCGAGAGGGCAGCGATTTCCTGGGTTGGCTTGAGTTTGAGATGGATCTCAGGAACCATGCCTTTGCGGACCTCAATGTCTTGCTTGATCGGCTCATAGTCATTCAAAGTGGCCGTTAGTTGGTGGGTCCCAAAGGGGACATGGGTAAAAGTGTTAGGCGACTGCGGAGGCTTACCGTCCAAAAGGATGGAGGCGCCTGAAGGATCGGTTTGGACCGAGAGGGCAGCGATTTCCTGGGTCGGCTTGAGTTTCAAACGGATCTCTGGAGCCATGCCACGCCGGACCTCGATGTCTTGCTTGATCGGCTCATAGTCATTCAAAGTGGCTGTGAGTTGGTGGGTCCCAAAGGGAACATGGGTGAAAGTGTTAGGCGACTGCGGGGGTTTACCGTCTAGAAGGATGGAGGCGCCTGGTGGATCGGTTTGGACCGAGAGGGCAGCGATTTCCTGGGTCGGCTTGAGTTTGAGATGGATCTCTGGAGCCATGCCTTGGTGGACCTCAATGTCCTGCTTGATCGGCTCGTAGTCGTTCAAACTAACCGTCAGTTGATGGGTCCCAAAGGGTACTTGGGTAAAGGTGTTGGGCGACTGCGGGGGTTTGCCGTCCAAAAGAATGGCGGCGCCCGATGGATCAGTTTGAATCGAGAGCGCGGGGATTTTGGTGCTCTGTTCTTCCGGGGGCGGTCCGAGTTGCAGGTAGATGAGGTACCCTATGATCCCGACGCAAAAGCTCACGACGCCTGCTAGAATCAAAACCGGGACGCTCGGGGTAGAAGTGCGTGTGCTCGCAATGCCGCTTGGAATTTCCGGTGGCGAGGTTTGAATGGCGGGATCCTTCGTGGCGCGTGGCTGCTCCTTACTTTCATTACCAACCGCCCCCGATTCCGCGTGTTCGCGGCTTATTCGATCAGTCTTGGCTACTTGGCTCCTTGTGCCGTCACGGAGCGGCATCGCGGATTTTCTCGGGTCGACTATGGCTTTCAGCTGCCTCGCCAGCTCGGTTGCTGACGAGAATTCATCGACCAATCCACGCCGCAGCACCGCGTTTCCCTCTTGGGTCAAAGCAGCGATGGGTTTGTATCTCCCTGTCGTCTCTACTCGGGTGCGCGGACCCCCTAGTAGTTCATAAACGAGCAAGCTTAACGAACGCACGTAACTACTACGGGGACCGGCACCGCCGCCGTGCTGCAGCTGAGTTCCAAAATCAGTCAAAGTGGTCGCTTGTGGAGGCGTAAAAGAAAAATCGATTCCGTTGACCTTCGGTTCTAGATGCTCGAAATCGGTGAGAGGCTGTTTTAAGAGGTCTGGTTGACCCTGACTAGTCTCCGAATCCCCAGCGACGAAGTGAATACCAAGCAACGAGAAGTCGACGTACTCTAGTCTGTTGGCGCTGGCATGATCGGCTAGTGGCGCCAAAAGGCTGGCAAGACGTACGGCTTCTGAAGCGGTAAGAATGCCACGGGACCTCAGTACGTCCTGCAACGACGGACCCACTATGTTCTCTTCTACGAGAATGGCGCGGCCTCCAGCAGTCTCCAGTGAGTAGATCGCTCGCAGCATTGAGTGGGGCGCATTTCGCAATCGCTCGACCGCAACCTGTACCAGTGTAAACCAGTGAGGGTCAGAGACGAAGTCTGGTCTTAGGACGAGGAGACGCACCAACCGCGTCCGTATAAGGTCCTCAGCGATGAAATGCAGCCCCTGCAGAATTTCTCCAGGCTCTTCAATCAGTCGGTACTGCCGGGCCAGGATCGCACCGGGCGTCAAAACCTCCGGTTCCGCCTCTCCGACTTCGGGGATACTGCGCGTCGACTCGCCGCGAATCTCCTGGAGACAACTGACGATAGCGTCCTGCAAAGCTCGCGGGGTCTGCGGCCGCTTAGTGCGATCCTTCTCTAACATGCACTGGATAAGCGCAATCACGCATTGCGGCACGTCTGCCAGCGGCTCAACGGCGATCGGTTTGTACAAATGTTGGCTCATCACCTGGCCAACAGAACCGGAAAACGGCGCTTTGCCGGTCAGCGTGAAATAGAGGGTGGCTCCAAGTGAATAAATGTCCGAGCGCACATCTACTTCGCCCTCCTCTACCTGCTCGGGACTGGCAAAATGAGGTGTGCCGACAAATCCGCCCATGGTGAGAGCAGCCGACTCGTCGGTCGATTCCTTTACGCTCTTCGCGAGTCCGAAATCGATGACTTTGACCACCGATTCGCCGTCATCATCGACCAGCATCAGGTTGGAGGGCTTCAGGTCTCGGTGCACCAGCCGCCGTTTGGCAGCAGCACCTAACGCCCGAGCGACCTGCTGCGTAATGTTGAGCGCCTCGATCGGCTCCAGGCGACCTTTGCGCTTCACAAGAGCCTCAACGGTCTCGCCGTCGATGAACTCCATGACATAAAAATAGTTGCTCTGGTCCGTGCCGAGGTTGAAGACCGAGGCCACATTCGGATGCCGCAGCGCTGCAGCTGCCCTAGCTTCATTCAGGAATCTTTGGCGCGCAGTTTCGTTTTGCAGGTAGGTAGAGTTGATGACCTTCAGAGCAACCGGGCACCTGAGGTTCGTATCGAAAGCCTTATAGGTAATCCCCATCGCGCCCCGGCCGAGTTCCCACAGACTGCCATCCGCGCGCCGAAGCACCTCGTACTGTTGATAACGCTCGCTGTCAGGCATGACGGCTCCAAAAACGAATCGAAAGGCCACCGCGACCACATCCGATCGTTCCCTTGCGCAATGTTAACCCGTGCAAGGACTTGCCAGAAAAACCGCGTGTGGAATAGCCCTGTTTCAAGCAAAAATCGAGATTCCTTATAAAATTGAAGAAATACAAAGACGCGAAGCCAATCGAGAGGTACACCTTGTGCAAAAGCGTCCCTTTTTGCCTGACTCCTTCTTGACCAGAGGAGAGCATCGTAGCGAACCAAACGAAACGACCGGAAAATTAGTAATCAACTCCTAATTGTATATACCGAAAAATGAGCCGGTAGTTTCCTAGCGATTTTGATCTAGCCATCCTATCGCAGGGTGATCTTCGTCTTCTACAACAGCCAACAGCTAGTCTAACTGACCCTGCCCCATCTCGATGATGCAGCTTTTCTCGAGGAACAATGCCGAGTTGGATTCAGTTTCGTCGAGATGCCGCCGGCTCCTGACCCTTGGGGAAGCCATAGACTCAGCTCGAGCTCATAGGGCTGTAGTCATCTCGGCATTCAAAGACGACTGCCCAGTGGGGTGTTGAGCCATCACTGCATCGATAGCCTCTAGGATTTCATTGTTCCGATCCCAGTCCGTAACGACTAAGCTTCGAGTGCGAAGTTGAAGAAGCTCGAGTTCCGAGAGCGGCTTTTCAAAGACCGCATCAAGTGCGAGCGAGGGTGCGTCGCCAAAGTCCCGGCAAAAGCTATCTGGACCGGTGCCAGGAAATAGACGGAGGATGATGCCAACCACGTCCCACCAGAGTTCGGTTGGGAGGACCTTAGAGGTCATTTCACGCATTTCAGGACGAGCAGTTAGCCGGTGCGGCCCGAGCATCAATCCCCACCGGGGATCCTCGTTGACGACACTGCGCAGTCGTACCGCAAAGGGGCTTTCCTCAGCGTATTTGGTTGCCACCTGATGGGCCAGACTCAATAACTGGTCCACAGCGATGGCGAGGGTATTTTCCTCGTCAACGAGCAAGATGCGAGCGGATAGCACGCCCGCCGCGTACATGTCGCAAGGGGAAGCTAACACAGGTAGAACTTCAAAATGGGCGATTCTAACCGGCGTGCCGGTCGCTTCATCCAGGGCTGCCCGAACATCGTCAGGTAGCCTTTGCGCCAGCGTCCGAATCCGGGTTTCTCCCTTGGCCAAGGCTACCGACTCGTCTGCGTAGCCATATAAATCCACGCGTCCAATCGGTAGACCTAGTCGGATATGAATGAGGTCATTGTCAGCAATCTGCAGTCGCTCATCGGTTGCCAAAGTTGCCTCAAGACAGGTACCTTCAGGGACCGGAGCAAGCACCTTCCTGATCCTGCAAACGCATTCTCCAGAGCTTAGCGCACTTAAATTTTGAGGACGGTAAATCGAGGATCCCGTTACTGCTGGTGGGATGAAGTAGCGGGATTGGCTCGTTGCTATCGGCAATGCCACGGCAGCACTCGACTCGATCAGCTCAACCCGGGCCGTCCAAAAGAACGGCAAGCCCGTGCCCGTCTGAGATAGCCTGACTCGAAAGCTGTCCGCACCCAAGTTGAGCAGGGGTAGTTGCAGGCAGCGGATGGCTTCGCGCGTTTGTGACAGAGCCTGAAGAATGAGGTTCACTTTCAGATGGAACACCTCCCGCAGCTGGCCCGCCCCGCCGTCGCGTCCGGCGAAAAGATGAGCTCCGCGTTGCACCAGTGTGTCGGCATCGCCGAGCTGTGAGTAGGCGCCGCCAAAATCAAAGCAAACGCCGGCACTGGTGAACCCTGGCCACGATCTACCAGCAAGGAGGTCAGCAAAATCAGCGAGCTTTAGCGGACAAAATGATCGGACTAAAAAGAATCCTCCGCTTGGATTAAACGGCAACAGACTCGGGAAAAGCTCCGAGGTTGTTTTGACGCCGGTCGGTGCCGGTGCGCCGTTTGTCGTCGCAACAAAGACGGGGGCCTCGATACCAGGGCCGTTCCACAAGTAACGGTGAAGAGAAGAGGTATATGCGGGCAAACCTGCGGAAACCAATACAGAGTCCTCCGTGCATAGTGTGAACGGGCGATTTGTTGTGGGTTCGACAGGGCGAATCAACCGTCCCGCTTTGGCATCTAGGAACGCCGGCGGTGGATGAACCATTTCCCATCCGGTCTCGATGATCGCGCTTCGATCAAGTTTCTGGAACGCGCCTAGACGCGCAGCCCAGCGTTGGTCGATCAGCGAATTGCTGACAGCCTCAATTTGAGCCCGAAAGCTCTGCGCCATGGAGTCCACGTTCTGGACCCAAATCTCAATCCAGGCTTTTGGATCACGCTTCCTATCAGTCAGGCAACCGAGATAAATAGAGGCATCTATCGTCTCTCGCAGCAGCAAAAAAGGCATCCCGACCCCAGTTGCAGACCGGGTTATGAGACAGATGTTAAAAGGGACATCGTGATCCTCCGAGTACAGCGGGAGTAGGCTATACCCATCAGGAAAGGCGATGGTTGTCCCTTCATAAATCATTTAATTAACGTAATATCTACGCGCTGTGGAGTCATCAACGTTTTATTGTAGCACCCGCTATCAGGACCGAGCGGAATATCCTCCAAAAACGGGGTATCGAAGGCTCAACTAAGCCGCGGGAATCCGAGTTTCTATGCTGCTTGTTTGCCCCTACCTTGGCTGATGACATTGAAATCGGTTTGAGACTTCATGCTCTGGCGCGGTTGGAAACTCGGTACAGTCAAAGGGTGACGGAGCGGGTAAAGGTAGTTGTACTCGCGGCGGGAGTTTTGGCAAAACAAGCTATGCGATCGCAGCGGGAACTTGTTGACGGAAATTCGCGCCCTGAGAAGAGCAAAATGAGTCTTCTCCAGCAGCGGCAAGGAACGATGGTTCCATCCCTGGATCTTTCCTGGCGCGCCAAGCTCGATTTCGTGGATGATTGCTAGGGATGCGTTTCGGTCACCGGAGCGCCAATCGAGTTTTGAAGGCTCATTCGAGAAACAAAAAAGGTCTGCTACGATTTTCCGAAGAGCAGTCGAGTAACCCCTTGCTCGGCCGGTTGGTGGTGCCGGCGAAGACAGCGTCGGAAAAGATCCAACCTTATTTCAGGCTCGGTCGCTGCCGAGGTGAGTTATGACTTTTGCTTATGTTTCGCAAGCGTCAGGGCCCAACCTTTGACTACAACGCTCTGCTCATGGGCAAAAGCCCCAGGTGCAAGGTAGAAGATTGTCACCGGCCAGCATGGGCTTTAAACCTCTGCCAAACTCATTACCGCTACTGGAAAAGGCACCAGGCAGGTGGCAAGACCGATATTCCCCCGCCTTCACAGCCTAAACGTGATCTGGTGATTCACCAGATCAGCTCGGGCGTTCGCGATAAGCCGGAGCCCAGCGGAGTCATGGTGTTGGCAGCCTGCAGAGTGTGGTTGCGCAAGCGCGGCTTGACCTGTCCCTAATTCAGTCATTCCGACTGGTAGGCAGGCATTTGCCAACTATCGACCTGTCCCCAACACGCGGGTTCATGTCATCTACCAATACTCATCCAGGCCTCGTCACCTTCGCGAACGATCATTCTGCCGGACTTCTAAAGCGAAAGAATATAGCCTATTGGAGTAGTATCCTCCCTGAGGAACATTATGGCATACTGCACTTCATGGCGACACGATTTATCGAAGTACTCCCCAACAGGGGAGTCGATGACAATGTGGGTCCGATTCCACAGATGATCGTTCCTCTGAGAGGAACCAATCATATTCTTCTGATCGATGGAGAAGGCCTTGCCGTACAAGCCGAGAGCCCGCATATGCTCGAGATCACGGAGGTCAAAAATTTTGTGAGAAAAGACCTTCCGAAGCCACGCATGTTCCGGCTCAGAGGCAGGGCGTTGCCGGGCGAAGGCGGTCTCTTGGTGTGCGCCCGCCGGGGAACGACAGTTACTGCAACACTGCGTGTCTTTGTTCTCGAGAATCGGATCGTCCGATTGGCTGTGCGCCCTCTACAAACAGCCCCAGGGGTTTTCCATGCGAAAGTTCGTCCGGATCCAGTCGCATTTGTCTATGAAATGAACGAGATTTGGGCTCCGCAAGCAAACGTGCTAATCGATCTGGTTCCCTCCAAACCGGCGCTCATCGACGACCCGGACCAGAACGCGCGCGATTTGGGAGCCTTTGAAGCCGACGGCATCACGCCGGACACGAAGCAAGGCGTCTTCGGGGAGAGAATCCAGATGTTAACCTACGGACCCTTCCGGAGTTTTGCCCCCGTCTTTTTGTCGTATCTCGGGACGGATCCGGTTAAGAACACAGACCTCACTCTATTTGTGGTGCATGCGATCGCCGCCTACGCGGGCCACACCACTGGGCTCACCGATTCGTCCTATCAATTTGCGCTGGTCTCGGAGGACGCCCCCGCCCGCGACTGGGCTCACGAGCTCGGTCATTTCCTAAGAGGAGCGCCTGGCGAATCTGCAGTGAAGGGCGAGTTGATGGTATCTGGCGGTGAAGGGGAGAAAATCCCGGTACAGGACGCGGTTCAGGTCTTTAACGGGCTTCATACCTAGTGCCACCAAGTCTGTGCCTGGCGTTTTTACCTGCTGATTCGTTCAAAACCGAGCCTCTACGCTTACCGCAATGGAGTGAGGAGGTCAATCCAGGACACTGACATCGCTGCCGCTAGAGACGTTCCCCAAGAGAAACTTTTTCGGTAACTATTCGGTGACTGAGCGAAAAAATTTGATGATGGTGTCAACCTTAGAATCACCCTTAGATCCTTTATTCATGAGGTAGCGCACCCGGCAGGACTCAAACCTGCAACCACATGATCCGAAGTCATATTCTCGGTCCTATTCGTGGTGAAAAACGGCGCTTCGAGGTCCTTGGATAGTTAAGAAGATGGAACTGGTTGCTTGACCTATCATCGGGATCGCCGGTGTCGCGCCGGTAGCATTGATCTACCAATGTTAGCATCAATCTGGCTTTCAGATCTCTGGCAAAGCCGCGACCGCCTTTGCCAAAGCTTCGGTGCCGACATGCGTGTAGTGAGCGCTCATAGCCTTGGAGTCGTGTCCGACCAGCTCCATGACGACAGCTTCAAGGATACCAGCATCCTTCAACAGCGAGCCGCAGCGCATGAAAGCTCAGACCGTTGGACGATCTTTCGCATCCCGACCTTTGCCTTTGCTTCTATGCGGCGCTTTATCGCGAAGGACTGCTTGCGCCAAAAGATTGGCAAATTGATTAGACAGAGTTCCCGAGCGCTTTTGGCTTGTTACTGTGGCCGCTGCCTTTGGATGAAGATATCCCTAGCGACCGACCGGAAGGCTTCCAATGTGAGTCTTGAGCGGCGACGCCATTGGAATCGAGACTCGCTTCCCGGGCAAGGGAAAGGGTCACGTCTTACTGGTCGCAAAGGCCCGCGATAGTCTTGGCCAAGCCGAGAAAGGCGTGATATTTTCGCACTCGAACGGGGGGTTGTAAGTCGTTGAAATTTTCGCTGCGAATCCATGGTCGGAACATCAATAGCTCCCGCGCCTGAGCAGACCGTCAACATCTCAGTACACAATGACGTGACAGACTTGCCGAATGTCGCCGCGACGATGGACCGCGTCGGCGCCGCTGCGGGAATACCGGCTAGAACCCTGATGCAGCTCCAGGTTGTGCTGGACGAAGTCCTCAGCAACGTCATCAAATACGCCTGGCCCGACGGCGGAACTCACGAGTTCTTCGTCCGGATCGACGTGCGCGAGGGCGGCATTGAGGTCACCATTACCGACGATGGTCGCCCGTTCAATCCGCTCGCTCCGTCGCCACCCCAGCCTCTACCGCCCGGTGGCTGCCCGCGGCCCGGCGGAGTCGGAATCCATATGGTGAAACAACTCGTCGATGGCTTCGAATACGTGCGCTTCGATGACCGCAACAGAGTCACCTTAACGAAGCGCTATAGCTTGGAGCCTCCCTCGCAGCGGGGAGCAGAACGATGACCAGTAGTGGTCTCATCATCACTGAATCGCGCAGCGGCGATATCTGCGTCGTGTCGTTGGCAGGCCGCATCGACAGCAGCAACGCCAACGATTTCATGACGCGCCTTAACGGGCTTATCTCGTCCGGAGAGAAGTCGATCCTCGTCGATTTTGCCAACGTGCTCTATCTCACCAGCGCGGCTTTTCGCGCGTTGCTGGTGGCGACGGACGAGGCCGAACGGAGCGCGACCCGTTTCTCGCTCTGCAACCTTGCAAGTCAGGTTCGAGAGCTTTTCGAAATGGGAGGCCTGGTCGATGCTTTCACAATACTTGGCTCGCGCGAAGAAGCTCTGGCCCGGATGGCCTGAGAACCGTGTAGAACGGGGGCGGACCCGTCCACCAGGGCTGCTTTATTCGGTTGATGAAACACCGCCGCGGGCTGTGCTTATTATGGCAGCGCTCCAACACGTAGCACTGATGTCGAATTCGTTGGTCTATCCCATAATCCTGGGTCGAGAGGCGCATCTTTCCCCGGACCGGCTTCTCGATTTTGTGTCGCTTTCGATGCTAGCGTTGGGAATATCGACCGTTCTGATATGCGCGAGAACTGGTCTCATCGGGTGCGGGTATCTTTGCCCTGCGGCATATACGCAAATCTATCTGGGGCCCTCGCTATTCGCGGTGCACCTTGGAGGCTTGCCGGTTGTATTCGCAATGACGGCTTTCGCCGGCATCTTGCAACTAGCCATGGCGCCGCTATTGCGGCATGTCCGTGTCCTGTTACCGTCTGAGATCACGGGCTTGGTTATCGCTATCGTTGGACTATCCATCGCCGTGCTCGGTGTGCGCTACAGCCTTGGCATCACGCCGAAAGGCGAAGTGAACTCGACGTATCTTGCGATTGCCGCTGTTTCCTTGATGACGATGGTTATCCTAAACGTTTGGACCAAAGGCTATGCTCGAACGTTTTGCGTTCTCATCGGTATGGTAGTCGGGTACGGCGCCAGCGCGGCTTTTGGCATCCTTGACCTGTCCGCCGCCGTGCCGAATGAGGGGCTCCGCCTTCTGCGCGTTCCGGCCTTCCACTTCTTGGAATGGCATTTCGACGCGGCCCTACTCGCGCCGTTCGCGATTGTCGCCCTCGCGGGAGCGCTACACCTGATGGGCAACGTATCGACCGCGCAACGGATCAACGACACCGATTGGGTGCGCCCGAATTTCGACTCGTTGAGCGGAGGACTTGCCGGCAACGGCCTCGCTTCGGTGATCTGCGGCCTGATCGGAAGCCCGGGAGTCAACAGCTACAGTTCGAGCATCGGTCTATCCACTGCCACCGGAATCACCAGCCGCTCTCTTGCTTATGTCATTAGCATCGTTTTCGCCCTGCTGGCACTGACGCCGCCGGCGGCGGCGGCTTTGGCGACGGTTCCCGCCCCAGTGATCGGGGCAGCGCTGTTCTTTACCGCCGCGTTTGTCTTCACTAACGGCTTACAAATAATAACCACCCGCCTTCTAGATTCGCGCAAGATCATTGTCATCGGTTTCTCGTTCGCCATGGCTATGATCGCTGACATTTACCACGACGTGTTTGCGCGTGGCCCCATGCTATTGCAGCCGATCCTAGGCAGCGCGCTGGTGCTCGGCACGACTTGTGCCGTGGTGCTGAATTTGATCATGCGCATTGGCGTGCGCAAGCGAGTCTCGATCCGTTTCGCGCCTGGACACATCAACAGTGAAGCGGCCGAACAGTTTCTTTCGGAGCAGGGAGCCCACTGGGCAGCGCGCCGCGATATCCTGAATCGCGCGGTGTTCGGCGTCATACAATCACTCGATGTACTCGGAGACTTGCCAGGGGACACTGAAATCAACGCGAGTTTCGACGAATTCAATCTGGACGTCCGCATCCGGTACGCCGGATTACCGATCCTGATACCCGAGCAGAGGCCGAGTCCGCGGGAAATTGTCGGCAGCGAGGAGGGTGAGCGTCTGCTCGCAGGCTATCTGCTTCGCTGCAGCGCCGATAAGATCAGCAGTCGAAAGTCGGGTAATGGTTCCGAAATTCACCTGCACTATGACCACTGAATTAGCTCGGGCGCCAGCGCAATGCCAGCGCCGTTACGTCGTCTGCTTTCGGCGCTGATCCGGTGAAGGCATGCACATGGTCCGTCACAATGCGTACCAAATCCACAGCAGACGCATTCACGGCGGCCTGCAAATCGGTGTTTAGCCGATCGAGCGTATAGAGACCGCCTTCTGCGTTCATCGCTTCGATGACACCGTCTGTTGCGACGAACGTCGCATCGCCCGGCTTCAGCATGGCAATGCCTGTCCGATACGTGGTTTTGCCACGCACGCCGAGCGGCATGTCCGGGCTTGCCTGCACCTGTTCAACCTCACCGGAGGCTCGCAGGATGTACGGAACCGGGTGGCCCGCATTGGTATAGGTCAACATGCCAGTCTGCGTATCGAGCAGACCAAGAAATAACGTGACGAACATTCGATCGTCATTGTTCTGGCAGAGCTCACGATTTACCGCTTCGGCAATCAGTCCAGGCGTAATCTCACCGTCGCCGGTTTTTTGCCACAGCGCTACGGCCATTCGAACGAGACTGCGCGTGCGCGCCATGAACATCGCGGCCGCAGCCCCTTTTCCAGACACATCTGCGACAAGAAAGCAAAACAAGCGCGGCGAAGCATAGAAGAAGTCATAGAGATCGCCGCCCACTTCGCGAGCGGGCTCCATGAAGGCGTGGACCTCGACGGGCTGTTCCTTCGTGCACGCCGGGAAAACCCGCGGCAACATGCCGAGCTGGAGCCTGCGCGCTGCATCCATCTCCTGTTCCAGTCGCGCCAAGCTTGCCTTCACCTCATCGCGCAACCGCTTCTTCTCCAGGCTGGCGCCGACGCGAGCACGGAGCAGCGTCGGGTTGAACGGCTTTGGCAGGTAGTCCTCAGCGCCAAGCTCGATGCAACGGACGACGCTGTCCATCTCGGTGAGCGCGGAAATCATGATTACGGGAATATCGCGCAGCGCTGGATTGGCCTTCATGCTCTCCAGCACCTCGTACCCATTCATATCGGGCATCATGACGTCCAGGAGCACTAGATCGCAGGGGCTCGATTGCAGCTTTTCGAGGGCCTCCCAGCCATTGACCACGGCGGTGACATTCTCATAGCCCTCGCGTGCGAGCCGACGTGTAAGCGTATAGCGGTTGTCGTCGTTATCGTCGACGACGAGGAGCGTCACCGCACTCACGTCGCGGTTCTTTCCGTCAGCGAACGAATTTTTTTCAGCAGCCGCGGAAGCTCCACCGGTTTGGTATCGAAGTCATCGCAACCGGCGGCCAACGCCTTTTCGCGGTCTCCCATCATCGCGTGGGAGGTCAGCGCGATGACGGGTATGTGCTTGGTCTCAGGCGCCGCCTTGATCCGCCGCGTCGCCTCCCAGCCGTCAAGCTGCGGCAGGCTCAAATCCATCAGGATGACGTCGGGCTTTTCGGCGGCCGCCGCCGCGACGCCTTGTAGGCCGTCCATGGCAACCACAACCTCGTATCCTGCGCGTCTGAGACGGTTCCGTAGCATGAAGATATTGTCGTCGTTATCCTCTACGTACAGGACTTTCATTCATATCCTTACTGGCTGTTCATTTCTGCTGCGCTCGACACATGACGCAAGCACGCTCCGCACTTCCCGCAGCATGTCGTCCCGGTTGGTTTTCTGAATGATTCGTTCGACGCCGCCATTGAGCCGGTTGCGGTCTTCCGCGGTGAGGTCGCGCCCCGTCACTATGACTACGGGAATTTGGCGCCGCTCCGGATCGTGCCGGATGGTCTCGAGAAATTCGAAGCCGTCCACGTTCGGCATCATTAGATCGAGAATAATGACGTCGGGTCGGTTGCGATCAAGCTGCTGCAAAGCCATGCGGCCGTCGGCGGCCTCGATGATGGACCAGCCAAGGGACTCCACCGCCGTACGCAACTGCCGGCGGTCGACATCGTCGTCGTCGACGATCAAGACGCAGCCGGTTCCGGCGACAGTCAGGTTGCGCAACACCTCGACAAGCTTTTCCCGGTTCACCGGCTTGACAAGGTAATCCGTGGCGCCCAGAGCATAGCCGCGGTTCTTTTCGTCGAGGATGGTCATCAAGATAACCGGCGTTTCAGCGAGCTGCGGATCGCCTTTGATCGCCGCAAGCACCGTCCAGCCGTCGAGATCGGGCATCATCACATCGAGGGTGACGGCCAAGGGATGGAGCTCCCGGATCAACCGAAGCCCTTCGCGGCCGCCCTCGGCCTGTGCCACGCGAAAGCCTTCGCGCTCGAGAAAGCGACCCACGACGTCACGGACCGTCTGATCGTCGTCGATGACCAGGATGAGCGGGCCTTCGGCCGGCCCAGCGCCGGTTCGCGGATGAATAGCCGCAATGGGCGCTGGCGCGACGGCCTCCGCGGCACCGACGACGGCCGGCAGCTCAAGCGTAAACGTCGAACCATAGCCAAGCTCGCTCTCGGCAGTGATGTCGCCGCCCATCATCTGGCAGGAACGCCTGCTGATTGCGAGACCGAGCCCGGTGCCACCATACTTGCGCGTGGTCGACGAATCGGCCTGCGCGAATTCTTGGAACAGCTTGCTGAGCTGCTCAGGCGTCATGCCGATGCCGGTGTCCGCCACCGCCATTACGATCCATTCCCGACCGTCGTCGTGCTGCTGGCGCCGGGCGCTGACGGTCACCTTTCCCTTTTCCGTGAATTTGTTGGCGTTGCTGACAAGGTTGAGCAGCGCCTGTCGCACACGGATCTGGTCGGCCTTCATGCTTCCCAAATCGGAACTGCAATCGAGCACCACGCGATTGCCGTTCTTTGCCGCGAGCGTCTCGATGGTGGTCACCACATCTGCGATCAACGGTTGGACGGCGAACGATTGAAGATGCAGTTCCATCTTGCCTGCCTCGATCTTCGACAGATCGAGGATGTCGTTGATGAGCGCGAGAAGGTGGCGGCCGGCGCGCAACACGCGATCCAGCGGCTCGACCTCGTTCTCGCGGCCCAAGTCGCGGGCGTCCTCCTGCAGCATTTCGGTAACGCCGATGATGGCGTTGAGCGGAGTGCGCAACTCGTGCGACATGTTGGCGAGGAAGCTCGATT
>Ga0185299_10000369_pt1 | contig 129571 bp, 128 predicted proteins | sample PaiPotPPA55metaG_FD_128002 | JGI IMG/M metagenome (GOLD analysis project Ga0185299, IMG submission 128002) | Iron sulfur acid spring bacterial and archeal communities from Banff, Canada, to study Microbial Dark Matter (Phase II) - Paint Pots PPA... ... | reverse complement strand
GCCACCCGAGTTGTTGCGCGAAGATTCCCGTCCCGATCATGTTCGCTTCCGATAAGGGGGTTCAAGAATTCGACGTAGAAAGAACCCTCCTCATCACCGAGCCGGTAGTGCGTGGCTGGAGGCTGATGTTCGCCCAGGAAGCGCTCTTTGAAACCCGCGCTCGCTAAGCGATCTCGCAGGTCCTGTTCGTGGACTTCAAGCCTGACAGGTAATGCGACATCGGTATCCAAGGTGAGCAACGGTTCATATTGAACCGTTTGTGCGAGGGGATGATACCGGAAGAGGCGGTGTGCCCATCCGCCAACGATGACGATTTGCGGAAGCCAAGGGTCGAGGGCCTCAAGCAGCTTGGATAGGCCATCGATATCAGGATTGTGGATTTTGTTGCTTATGGTGATTTCATTATAGTGCCGTCATTCATTGCCTAAGCAGTGGACGGAGAATTTGCTCACGGATGCGATCGGCTTGCTCCTTCCCCCGAGAGGGGTGGTTCGGTACATCGAGCCAGACCTGCACAGCATCCGACACCGGCAAGCCTTTCTGGTCAACTGCTGGTCACGTTTCAGGTGATGCGGCGCCCTGGGCACCGACCTTCAGCACCATGGAACCATCAAAGATGCGCAAGGAGTCTTACGCCACGCCAGCATCAAGACGACAGGTGACGTGTACGTGCAGCAGATACCGCAAAGCGTCCGCGCGGCAATCAACTCGCGAACACGGGCAATTTTGGCGCAGCGGCGACCAGTTGGTGAGCGATCGGAACATGCAACGTGTCCCAATTGGAAGAGGTGACCTGTGGAACTGCTTGAAAAGAATGGCTCCTCAGGTAGGACTCGAACCTACAACCCTCCGGTTAACAGCCGGATGCTCTGCCATTGAGCTACTGAGGAATATCGGAAACGTCCGCGAAGCGAGCGCTTTTGCCTCGTTCATCATAACATCTGGGGGCGGGGATGAAAACTGCGGGGCTGCTCTGAAATCTTTGGTAGGCTATGCGGTTGCGAGGTGAATATGGGTGGAGGTTTGCGTCTGATGGGGATTGTTATTTCTTTGATGGTCTTGGCGGGGGTGGTGTATGCGGCGGCGGCGGATGATACGAAGGCAGCTGCGCCTTCGGTTCCGCCGAAGGCCGAGAAGCGGCCGCTGGAGGAAACCCTGCAGGGAGTGAAGATTGTTGATAACTACCGGTGGCTGGAGGATGGGAAAACTCCGGAGACGCAGAAGTGGGTCGCAGACGAGATGGCTTACACGCGTGGCGTGCTCGATCCGCTGCCGGGGCGCGATGCGATTCATAAGCGGCTCACTGAGTTGTTAAGTATTGGCAGTCTTACGCAGCCGGAGATTGGCGGGAAATATTATTTCTACACGCGACGTGAGGGAATGCAAAACCAGCCAGTACTTTATGTGCGGGAAGGGGTGGATGGAAAAGATCGCGTACTGGTGGATGCTAACCAGCTTGCGGCGGATGGAACGATTGCGCTTGATTGGTACCAGCCTTCGGAGAATGGAAAGTATCTGGCGTACGGAACTTCGCCGAGCGGGTCGGAGATGAGCACGCTGCACATTATTGAAACCAAGACGGGCACTGCGCTTCCCGATTCGATTGAGCGGACACGCGCAGCGAGCATTGCGTGGAGACTCGATAACTCCGGATTTTATTACACGCGGTATCCGAAGAAGGGCGACGTGCCCGATGGACAAGAGATGTACAACCGGCACGTGTTCTATCACGAATTGGGAACCGATCCGGTAACTGATCCTCTGATTTTTGGCGAGGGCCGTGATCCGGAGGATTGGCCAAGCGTGAGTCTCGACAACGATGGCCGCCTGCTATTGATTACGGTGGCGCAAGGCTGGACGAAGAGCGAGCTGTTCTTAATGGATCTGAAAGCGGGTACGCCACCCACACGCATCACTACCGGCAAGAATTTTCTCTATAGCGGGTCGGCGTACAACGGAAGGCTCTACATCGTTACCAACGAAGATGCCCCGCGTTACCGCGTGTTCGTGACTGAGGCGGGCAACTATGAGCGCGACGACTGGAAAGAAATCATTCCGCAGACGGGCTCGGTCTTGCAGGGCGCTGCGGTGTGGGGTGGAAAGCTTTTCACGCAGTACGAGCAGAATGCGACCTCCCAGTTAAAGATTTTCGATCTTGAGGGCAAGAATGTGCACGAGGTTGCGCTGCCTGGGCTGGGTACGGTGTTTGGCTCGGACGGTAAATGGGATCGCGATGAAATCTTTTATGGATTTCTGTCGTTCACAGTTCCACCTACGGTTTACCGATACGATTTGAAGTCGGGTGCGACGTCACAGTGGGCGAAGGTGGATGCGCCATCGATTGATCCTCCGGCCTATGAAGTGAATCAGGAGTGGTACCACTCGAAGGATGGAACGCGAGTGCCGATGTTTATTGTCAACAAGAAAGGATTGAAGAAGGACGGGCACAATCCCACGCTGTTTACGGCTTACGGCGGCTTTAATGTGAGCCTGACCCCGTCCTTCAGCCGCACGGCTTATCTGTGGATGGAGCATGGCGGAGTTTATGCAGTGGCGAATTTGCGCGGTGGGGCGGAGTTTGGAGAAGACTGGCATCAGGCGGGAATGCTGGGCAACAAGCAGAATGTTTTTGACGACATGATTGCGGGCGCCGAACATTTGATCGCGGAAAAATATACGGACAAGGATCATCTGGCCATTCAGGGAGGGTCGAATGGCGGCTTGCTGATGGGAGCGATGATCACGCAGCGTCCGGATTTGTTTCGCGCGGTGGTGTGCCAGGTTCCACTGCTCGACATGCTGCGCTACCAAAATTTCCAGATCGCCAAGTTGTGGATTCCGGAGTACGGGAGTTCGGACAATCCTGAGCAGTTCAAGTGGCTCTATGCTTATTCACCGTATCACCACGTCAAGGCGGGGACGGAATATCCCGCGATCTTGTTCATGACGGCGGATACGGATACGCGCGTCGATCCGATGCACGCCAAGAAGATGGCGGCAGAAATGCAGACGGAGGCGAAGAACGGGTCAAGCAAGACGCGTCCGATATTATTAAGGATTGAATCGAAGGCGGGACATGGGGCGGGAAAACCGGTGACCAAGCAGATTGAGGAGTTCACGGATGTTTATTCGTTTTTATTTTGGCAGTTGGGTGTGAAGGAGTGAGGGGCCCGTTCCACAACCGCGCGAACGATGTATCCGCGGCGCTGACAGCGCTGCTATTCCCCCAGTGGTGCGGCTGGGTTCGGAATCAATTCAACCGATAGAAGTGCCCATTCTACATTTCGGTGAGAATCGGTATTCAGAGCGGGGTTTGGACGACCCGGACCGATTGTTTTATTTGGAATTGGGGGTACGTGAAGCGATACTATTTTCACTGTACGTCCTGCATTTTAATCCCGGTAGCGTTCTGTCACCAATCGCGATGTGTGTTCTGCGGAGAGTGTCAGAGGCTGCGGGAGCGCCGCTATTTGAACGTCTGCAAGGCAGGCAATTGGGCGTCGCAAGTCCCGCACCTCTTTCTGGCCAATGGTTATCCGGCGGGCCCGTCCCTAGCTGGGTAAATGCAACTCGAGAACTCCTACGCCAGGTGTCTTTTATCCCCTATTTGAGAGTTGATGATGTCTTACCGCTTACCCTGCCGGTGCAAAAAGAATTTGCAGGTCGAACCGTTTCTTAGCGCAGCATTTTTCATCGCCGCGTTTATTTCCAGTGCGCAGGTCTGATTACGATCCTGTCGTGGCTTCTCTTTTTCAAAGCTCGTGGAGGCAGCTCTACACCTTCCAGCAGCAGTGTGAACCCGTCCACCAACCCAACTGCTAGCCTGATCATTTCGGCCACGCTTCCTGCGGCAACTGTAGGGTCGACTTACAGCGGAAGCGTCACGGTAACCAGCGGAACGGCGCCTTACATTTTTTCTACCGCGTCTGGTCAACTGCCCGCAGGCGTTCAGCTTGGAGAGAGCACGGGAACCATTTCGGGGACGCCTACGATAAGTGGAAGTTTTAATTTTGCGATCTCGGTTTCAGATTCCAAGGGGCGGCTTGCGGGTAAAGATATGTAAAGGTTTAAAAATATGTTGACCTGTAGGAGGATTCCGGGTACATTATCTTGTTCCACGGACAGCCGGGAGCCTCAAGAGTCAGTTTTGAGCTACCTCGACCTGTAAGCCCAAATCAGGAAAAGTGAGCATCTTCGGGGTTCACTCACGCATCTATTCTAGGTAGGAATTGCGCTAACCTCTCACAATCTAAGTAGAATCAGTGGGTTAGAACGACTCTCTAGTTCTAACCAGTTCTACGGGAACCCTAGAGGTAGCAAGATGTCCATACTTATAAGGAAGGGGAAAGGCACACATGCGCTCTGATCGTGTGTTTGACGCTTTACAAACATTACGGAATCGTTATATGCTTTGCCAGCTTGCCTCCAAGGCCACGCGGAAGTTCCACCGGCCCAGCACCAGAATTCAAGAAACAATGAACGGAGTTTTGGACCGGATCGCAGGCGCGGAGCGGCAGGAAATCCTGTCGGAGCCGGAAAATTTTGCTGAGGCACAACGGCGGGCTGCTTAAACAGCCCCGCCTGCCTGCCCGGTTTGCATTGTCTTCCTTAGCTACCCTCCTTTGAAAATCTCCCGAAAACGCTGAAACTCACACGTTTGAGTGGACCGGGGTTAGGTGAATCATGACCATCGCTGAACTGAAAGAAAAGAACATCACCGAGCTGACCAAGATCGCAAGGACCTTGGAGCTGCCCGGTGCCAGCGGACTGCGCAAGCAGGACCTTATCTTTAAAATCCTGCAGGCGCAGAGCGAAAAAGAAGGCCACATTTTTGCCGAGGGCGTGCTGGAAATCCTGCCTGACGGCTACGGATTTCTGCGGTCGCCGGACTACAACTATTTGCCGGGTCCGGACGATATTTATGTATCGCCGTCGCAAATTCGCAAGTTTGATCTTAAGACGGGCGACACGATCAGCGGACAGGTGCGGCCTCCGCATGAGGGCGAGAAATATTTCGCGCTGGTGAAAATCGAGGCGGTGAATTTTGAATCGCCAGACGAAGCGCGCAACAAAATCCTATTCGATAATTTGACGCCGCTGTATCCGCAGGAACGCCTGAAGCTGGAAACGACGCGTGAAAATTCCAGCGCGCGGGTGATGGATCTGCTGACGCCGCTCGGCAAGGGGCAGCGCGGGTTGATCGTCTCTCCTCCTCGCGCTGGCAAGACCATGCTGCTGCAGAATGTGGCCAACTCGATTACGACCAATCATCCCGAAGTGGTGTTGATGGTGCTGCTGATCGATGAGAGGCCGGAAGAAGTTACCGACATGCAGCGTTCGGTGAAGGGCGAAGTGATTTCGTCTACGTTCGACGAGCCTGCGGCGCGGCACGTGCAGGTTGCTGAAATGGTGATTGAGAAGGCGAAGCGACTCGTCGAGCACAAGCGCGACGTGGTAATCCTGCTGGATTCGATTACGCGTTTGGCGCGGGCTTACAACACGATCGTTCCGCCATCGGGCAAAGTGCTTTCGGGCGGCGTGGACTCGAACGCTCTGCAGCGGCCGAAGCGGTTCTTTGGGTCGGCGCGAAATATTGAAGAAGGCGGATCGCTGACGATTATCGCTACGGCGCTGATCGATACGGGATCGCGCATGGATGACGTCATCTTTGAAGAGTTCAAGGGCACGGGAAACTCGGAAATTATTCTGGAGCGCAAGCTCGTGGATAAGCGCGTGTTTCCAGCCATCGACATTCAGCGGTCGGGCACGCGTAAGGAAGAGTTGCTGATTCCGCGAGAAGATCTGTCGCGGATCTGGGTGCTGCGGAAGGTGCTGAATCCGCTGTCTCCGGTGGAAGCGATGGAGTTGCTGATCGACAAGCTGAGCAAGACGAAATCGAATGGGGAGTTTTTGTCGAACATGAGTTCGCTGTAATCCTTCGCTTAGGATTTGATGATTAGCAAGCCTCCGGCCCGTGCTGGAGGCTTGCTTTTTGGGGCAGAGTATTCTACGAATCCGTTCGCTTCAGCATTTTTCGTTGCCCTCTCCAGGGAAAATAGCCATACTTTGATAACGGGCAGAAAGTTCGCGCCTGTTTCAGAGGATACTGTGCGAACGCAGATAGCGTGGAGCCTTTGTCTGTTTTTGTTGCTCACGATTCTCGGCCATGCGCAAAGTCAGAATCCCAGGTCCCAGACCCAGAGGATTGACGGAAATGTGGCGCCCATCGATGCGAATGACGAGAATCGGGACCGTATCGCTCGCGACATGGCCAAAAAAGCCAACCTGGAGCGGCAGGCCGCACTTAAGGTCGACACCGACAAACTGTTCAAGCTGGCCGCGGAACTCAAAGGGTATGTGGACAAGTCGAATGAGAACGTTCTATCGCTCGAGGTACTTAAGAAGGCGGAAGAAATCGAGAAACTGGCGCGTAGCGTGAAGGACAAGATGAAAGGGCCGAACTAGAGCCGATTCGATTGCCGCGTTTGAGATCAACTGCCGGCTGCGCCCGGCGGACAGCCGTGGGCGGCGGTCCCCGCACAACTTTCCCCGCATAACTTTGTCTTCACACACCTTTCGTCACCCGCAACTCTGCTCGGGGCGGCGTGTTTGTATTCAGTAGAATCCGCGGGATGCGGAGGAGGACAAAGATATGAAACGGACAATTGCGGGTGTTTTGCTGTTGATCGGAATGGGCGCGGGAACCATGTTCGCCGACGATGGATGGCGCGACCGGAGGGATGTCCGGCACGATGAAGCAAAGATCGTCCATGACCGGCGCGAGCTTCACCGCGATTTGTATTATGGGAACTACGGTGCGGCGCGGCATGAACGTAGAGAACTGAGCCGCGAGTACAGGGATGTGAATCGCGATCGAAGGGATTTGTATTGGGACCGCCGATAGCGGGAGTTTTCTACGGCCGAAGTCACGAACGCCATCCGGACTGGCCGGATGGCGTTTGTTTGTGCAGCACATGATGTGTCCCACCACAAGAGCTGGGCTGCGCTCGGCGGACAGCCGACGGCGGCTGTCCCCACATAAATCCTACTTGCCGGTTCTGATTCGCATGCCGTAGAAGGAACGGTATACGAAAAAGAAGGAGACGAGGAAGAATGCAATTGCCAGTGCGTTTGTGATCGTCGAACCTTGATCGCGGGTAAGCGTGACGGCCAACTCAACTGCGAGCAGGCCAAAGAGCGTGGTGAATTTGATGACCGGATTCAGGGCGACGGAGGAAGTATCTTTGAAGGGGTCCCCGACGGTGTCGCCGATGACGGTTGCGTCGTGCAGCGGAGTTCCCTTCTGTTTCATTTCAACTTCGACGATTTTCTTGGCGTTATCCCAGGCTGCGCCGGCATTGGCCATGAAGATGGCTTGATACAGGCCGAAGACGGCGATCGAGATCAGGTAGCCGACGAAGAAGAATGGTTCCACGAAGGCGAAGGCCAGCGTGCCGAAGAATACGGCGATGAAAATATTCAGCATACCTTTCTGCGCGTACTTGGTACAGATGGCGACTACCGCTTTGCTGTCGGCGACAGAAGCCTTTTCCACCCCTTCCAACTTGATGTTGGCTTTGATGTATTCGACGGCGCGGTAAGCACCGGTGGTGACGGCTTGCGTGGATGCGCCGGTGAACCAATAAATCATGGCGCCTCCAGTGATCAGCCCGAGAAAGAATGGAGCGTGCAGCAATGAAAGCTTGTCGACATTTTCCGTGAGGCCGTTGGTGAGCGCCATGATGATGGAAAAGATCATCGTGGTGGCTCCCACGACGGCGGTGCCAATGAGTACGGGTTTCGCTGTGGCTTTGAAGGTGTTGCCAGCGCCGTCATTGGCTTCGAGCAGGTATTTGGCGCGTTCAAAGTTTACCGGGAGATTGAAGTCTCGTCTGATTTCGGCTTCGACGTTTGGGACCTGCTCGATCAGCGACAGTTCGTAGACCGATTGCGCGTTGTCGGTAACCGGGCCATAGGAATCGACTGCGATGGTGACGGGACCCATGCCGAGGAAACCAAAGGCGACTAATCCGAAAGCGAAGACTGCCGGAGCCAGCATGGTTGCGGCTGCGGCCAGGCCCATGGTGCTGAAGTAGTAGGCAATCGACATCAGCAGGACCATCGAGAGACCGAGGTAGTATCCGGAAAAATTCCCGGCGACGAAGCCGGAGAGAATTCCGAGGGAAGCTCCACCTTCTTCCGCGGAGGTGACTACTTCTTTTACGTGACGTGATTCGGTGGAGGTGAATACTTTGACCAACTCCGGGATGACTGCGCCGGCCAGAGTTCCGCAGGAGATGATCACGGCGAGCTTCCACCACTGGGTAGCGTCTCCGCCGAGATCGGGAATGATGAAATAGGAAACCAGGAAGGTCAGGCCGATGGAAACCAGCGAGGTGAGCCAGACCAGAGTCGTAAGAGGCGTTTCGAAATTCATGCTATCGGCATTGCCGTAGCGGCCTTTAGCGATGACGGCGTTCAGGAAGTAAGAGACGGCGCTGGCGACGAGCATCATCACGCGCATGACAAAGATCCACACCAGTAATTGAACCTGCACGGTGGGATTTTTTACGCCGAGAAGGATGAAAGTGATCAAAGCGACGCCGGTGACGCCATAGGTTTCGAAGCCGTCGGCAGAGGGGCCCACGGAATCGCCAGCATTGTCGCCGGTGCAATCGGCAATGACGCCGGGGTTGCGGGCGTCGTCTTCTTTAATCTTGAAGACAATCTTCATCAGGTCGGAGCCGATGTCGGCGATTTTGGTGAAGATGCCGCCAGCGATACGGAGCGCCGCCGCGCCGAGGGATTCGCCGATGGCGAATCCGATGAAGCATGGGCCGGCATAGTCGCCGGGGATGAAGAGAAGAATGATCAGCATGATGAGGAGCTCGACGCTAATCAGCATCATGCCGATGCTCATGCCGGCTTCCAGAGGAATTTGATAGACGGGGAAGGGCTTGCCGGGCAGGGATGCGAAGGCGGTGCGGGAATTCGCGAAGGTGTTAACGCGAATGCCGAACCAGGCGACGCCATAGCTGCCGGCGATCCCAACCAGGCTGAACACCAGAATGATGACGACGCGCATCGCTTCCATGTGCTCTAGCATGCCGAAATAAAGAAGAATGATGACGGCGATGAATGCCCACAGCAACAGGATGAAGCGGCCCTGGGTGACTAGATAAGTTTTGCAGGTCTCATAGATGAGCTCCGAGATTTCGCGCATGGCGCGATGGACCGGCAGGTTCTTGAGGCGCATGAAGATGACCATGCCGAAACCGAGTCCGAAGAGGCAGAAGAGGATGCCGATCAGAAGCAGGCGGTGCCCGTCGATGGCGCCGTTCAGAAAGCTGACCGAAGAAAGGTCAGGAAGTTTCAGCGAGGCTTCGCCTCCGGCGGGTTCGCTAGCGGGTTGAGCCAGGGCCGAGGCCGTGCCGACGGTGAGCAACAAGGCGAGGGCGAGAGATGTTTTCAGGAAACCAGATACCGCGCGGCGTCCTTGGAACGCAGCATTGGCGAGCCAGGTGCGCATAATGAGTCCTCCACAATGAGTCGGTTTTTAGGAATATACGAACGTGTTTCGAGACCGCCTGCCAGCGAAGCATTCCCGTCCGAGCACGGACGCACATATTAGCAGCGTGCAGCACGAGACGATCGCTGGAAATCCGAACACGCTTCCACCGCAAACCTACAACCAAGTGTTGGAGCTTGGCCGCGTCGGAGTTTGCGCCCGGGCCGACCGGAGACATTACAACTCTGTTCCGAACGTACGAGTGCAAAACGGGCATTTATAACATGTGGGGGGGATAAGGGTCAATGATGCCGCGCCGGTGGTAGTGTCCCAAATCCGCGTTGATCGGTTTGCAACCTTCGATTGCCCAAATTAAGACGACAGCGCGTGGATTTCCGGCGAACCCTTTGCGAGACCTTGAGGAGAGCCTTTAGGAACGCATCAGATGTTGAGTCTCAGGAGTCTTGCATTCATCTTAGCGTCAGCGATACGGCGCGAGTGCGCCTTTTCCTCCGCTGCTTTCCATAGCGGGAGGAACATCAGGAACACGGCTACAAAGATGCCTGCAAAAATGCTTACGAAAAGGGCAGCCGCTTGCATGTCAGTCTCCTCCGACGATTTTACACCTTCTAGGCTCGGACGGGACATCCCGGCGCTGTCCAGTCCAAGAATACAATCAACGCAGATTTAGGACACTACCGCGCCGGCGCCCGCCGGCGCCGCGCCGGATGGGGACGAGGTTCTTCAAAAAATAGTCATCTCTGGGAGAATCGATAGTCCTCATCTCGATCTGCGGGTATGGCTGCTGGTCGCCACAGCCGCAGATGCCGATTACAAATTTGGCCAATATATGCGGGAACGGCCTTTTGAACCTGCCAGCGATAAAAGCGAGGGCAAGTTCCAGGTCGGGTAGGTGCGGTCGAGCGAGCGGTATTGGATGGCTTCGGCGATGTGTTTGGGTTCGATGTTGGGGGTGTCTTCGATATCGGCGATGGTGCGCCCGACTTTCAGGATGCGGTTGTGGGCGCGGGCGCTAAGTCCCTGCTGAGTCATGGCGCGTTCGAGGAGGCGTTCGCCGTCGGCGGAGAGATCGCAGAAGGTACGAATGGGGCGGGATGACATTTGGGCATTACAGTAGATTTTTTCACGAGAGCTGGCAAAGCTGTTCAAGCCTGTTCTCTCGGATGCAAACGGGAAGTGGACAGCCGATTACACTCGCCTGCGCTTTGCTGCAATCCTTCCGCCCCATTGGAAGGTGGAGACTGAACTTGGAGGATTCGAATTCTGGTGGAACTCTAGCTTTCGATTTCCCCGAGCCGGATTGCTGGAGACTCGCCTCGGCAGCAGAGGCCATACCGCTGCCAAAGGCGAAACCACGGACTTTGCGCGAGCATTTCGTCGTGCCTTCGATTCGCAGCCGCAAGATCGCTCGGGCCCAGCGGTCTAATGTCCGGCACCGAAAAGATGCGCTCAAGGCATTCGATTTCGGCAATAGTCTGTTCGGCGTCCATTCCGTCCCAATATCCAACATAAAGGGCGCGATGGTCAAACCGAGCGGTATCTGCGCATTCCACAGTGGCCCGTTGGGGCCATTCCCACGGGTCGGGTCACACCGTAGGCTGGTTGTGAGCAGCTTTCGGGGGAGGGCTGATCGACGGGCGTCCTAAGACTCGATGAGTCTGGGGCGCTTTCTTTTCTGTTCGGGGAGAAGGAAATGAGTTTGTTCAGCAAAGGACCAAAAGACCCAAGTATTCAAATCGGACTCGGGTCAGTTCTTTCAGTGGTAGTTCTCGTTGCTACCGTCGGCTTCTACAAGTTTTCCCGGTATTTCCTGTGGTAAGCCGTTCGCAGGCGGGCTGTTTGCCTGCGCGTCCCGTGACTCGAAAGAGTTCTGGGCGCTTTGTCCTGCGACTCGCCAATTAATCAGCGACAGCCCCTAACCGATCAGTCAGCGCCGCCGATATTGCCGTCCGGTCTTCCCAGTGATTGTGTGGAAACACCATACCGATTCCCCACATCCAGATGTTGCCACGCTGTCTGGAGTGAACCTTTCGGAACTACGATCCGTTCTTCACGAACATGCCAACCGACTCAGACAGTTGGCGCCTCTAAAACTTGCAATCGCGGGAAGCTCTGTTGTCGGAGAGGCGTTCGCGCCCAACCCATCGCAATGACGGAGGAAAAGGTGGTCTTGGGGGGACTGCATGATCACTAGCTTACTGACCCATGGCCGCCTTTGGGGCGGGCACACAATCCGTCCGTTTTTTGCAAAAATAGCTGAGAGCCAAAGAGTTCTTCCGCTGTGTAACATGTATTGCTCCCAGCGGAAGCCTGATCTATTTCTGATTAGGTTCGCCCCAACCTCAGCGGTCATGGGCTAGTCAATATCGTTGGACCCTCACGACAGCTACCCTTCTCCCGTAGCCCAACCAAGTTTTTAAGCCTGGATGTTCGTGGGTCGCTCATAGGTTCAATTTCCAATAGCCTGTGAGCGAAGCTTGTTGGACTTTCTGTTCTCTCAGCAGTAGGTTAAGCGCCTTGGCAACTGCGTCGGGGCGTTTTCCAAGTTGTTCAGCCAAGTCTCGCACGCTGACGACCACATCCCCGGTTGGGTAGCGTTGATGAACCTCCCGCGAATATCCGGAAATTTTGTTGGCCAGCGAACGCAGTTCTTTTCCTCGCTTGCGCTCGGCAGATTTCGTCCGTGCCTCGTCGGTTTCAAAGACCCGCATACAGACCGCAGTGATTCCAACGACGGAAACTATCGCTGCGACCCACGAAATTGGCGAGCGAATATCTGGGATGGAGTTCATAACTGGGATATTTCTGATGTGACATCGGGAATTGACAGAATACCTTTTCCCATCGACTGCGCGAAGATTACCGAAGTCCCGCCCTCTGGCTGATGATCGCCCAGTACCCACAGGTCTACCCACCGTGCTCGGCATGGCGTCCTCGGAAGAACTATCAGCGACTCTGCACCCGCTATCGGCAAATTATGCAGGGCTCGGGCTCGATGAGTTCTCCGCGTTTTAGCGCCCGTCCAGCAAAATGTGCTCCTAAACTGTGAGCAACGGCTCGATAATGAACACCATAGTTTTCCGGATTTCTCTGCGAACAGCAGGGGCACCAGTTCATTTGCCGGGGATTTGAGTGATTAACAGGCCTGATTACATCAGTCATGAATCAACGCGGACGACTAGGGAGCATTAACTCTCCTCAAATGACGAAGACCGCATTGCGACCGGAAGCTGCTCACTGCGAGCGCCGAACCCATTCAATCAACTCGCTCGTGGTGCTCGGCCTTGCAGCATGCACTCCTCTTCTGTTCTTCGGGACCGCAGCGGTAAAAGAAGCTGTGAAGGCGCAGATGCATTTTGCGACGTGACAGGGAACGTCGATCAGCATCCAGCCATCGGGAGCCTCATTTGAGATTCCAAAGCGCCCGAGACTCTTTCGAGTCCCAGGGAGCTCGATTGCCATCACTCCGTGAGCACGAATCGTTGCGAGCGCCTGCTCGGTCTGGAACCGAACACGTTTGCTGGGACTAGCGTGTCAAACCAACCATCGGTTGTCCGAGGGGCAACTTTCCACTGTATGGACCTTTCACTCGCCCCGGGAGGCCCCGATATTTTGGTACAGTTCGATCAAATCGCCGGACGCTTCCTCTCTTGAATCAGCCGCCGATCCATCCACCCGGCATTCGGGAGAATCCGACCCGCATCCGGGTGCGCTGCCCAATACCGGAAAACGAGATGAGATCCACACTTTGCTGAATGGCCTTGGCTTCCTTAGCGTCGTCCACGGCTTCACAAATTCGAAGCATCGCATCGACGTCGTCATCGGAAATCCAACCGCTCGCCAGAGGACCGAACATCTTCACCTTGTTGGTGGTCGATATCATGTTGATCTCGATCGATGAGTGCGCGTTGATCCAATCACGCACTTGGTCATCATCGTTAATCCAAAAAGGACTCCCTGCATTTTCCGAAGCGAGGTCGCCTACGTTCTGTTTTTCGAGTACTCCGTTGCCTACAGCCATGAGATTGTTCTGGTATCCCTGGGTTGCAACCGTGTGGCGAACGCCGCCCCACGTCCCCTGGATGGAACTCATGATCGATTCCGAGTAGCGATCTTCCAGGCCCAGGATGTGGCCGAACTCATGGGTCGGAGTCCAGGTGAAGGCATCCCGTTCATTTCCATTTAACGTCATGGTGCGGTCGAACAGGGGCCAGTCTGTGACGTGCGAGGGGCCGGAGCACTTCAGCGCCTCGATTTGCGTTCCTTCCCCGGGTTTCGAGTCGTTGTCACGAAAGCGGACGGAGATGCGACATGAAACCGAGTACCCGTCGTCGAAGGTGCGGGTCCATGTGGAGTTGATGTTGCTCTCGATGGTCGCTGCGCGGGCCGCGGTTGCCTCCGGGCCGAACAGTTCCATCTTGCCCGTGATTTTGACTGCGTGTTCGGTGCGGTCGATGACAATCGAGGGGGCCGGCGAAAATCTTCCGACTGGCGGTACTGGGTCGCCCATAGGTGGCCTCCTTTTTCTGGGTAGAGACGTTCTACGAGGATTCGATTACCGAAACCAGGGGGGGGGGATCGAGGAAGCTTACCACGGATGAGTTTCGAATGGGAAGACCGCGCATCGAGCGTGATCGAGCGTGCATCGAGCGCATCGAGCGGTATCGAGCGGTAGTGGTGCCGTTTGATTTCCAGACTGTTGAACAATCGCGATTACACTCATCTGCCAGCGAGCGTACGCTCTAGGCAGGAAACTCGAAATCAGTGCAATAGAACGCGAGCGTAGGGTATTGCTCTTCGTTGAACACACGATAGCGAATCCGGTCCCACTGGTCTTGCACAACGGGCAGAATTTTCAGAAAGCAAGAGCTACCGGGACCAAGGTCTGCTAGGCGCAACTGCCGTAAGCCCGTGAATGTGAGCGATACTGTCTGCTCGCCTTTCATGAGTTCTAAGGTAAGCGACTGACTGGGTTGGCTTATTGGAGGGACGGTGTGGCGAATCGTAAGGGCCATAACAGGCAAATATCCCAACCTGAGTGCTTCGTACTTCTCAACCTTCGCATCCGTGCTCATTGGTTTCGGGGCTCCACAATCTGTGCTCCCGAATCATATATTCCGTGGGCAGCCAACGCTCTTCTAAGTTTGCAGTCAGTGAGGTTGTAGTCAGGAAGCACGCTCCGCCAGCCGTTGATTATGCCAGCAGCGTCCGTTCGCTTTCAATAAGTCGTGCGGTACGGAGCGGTACGGAGCCCCGTAAGACTTGGCGCAAACGCACGTCCATCTCTTCTCAGAGTTCCGTTCAGTTTGTGGAGAACAGCACTTGGAAACGGCAACTCTACGCTGGAATAGTCTGTCCTAGGTCAATTGGCGTAGTATCCTCCATATCACTCATCCTACGAAAAAAGATGTCAAGAAAAAAGCTACCCCCGGACGGGGTGAGCCGCACGCCGCGAAAATTGCCCGATTCCCTCGCCCCTTTTGGGCTACGCCTCCCCGAGCGAATCACGCTAGCGCCTCATTTTTGCTCGGATGAACCTGGTGCCGCGCCGGAAGCTTGTCCGTCCTGGCGGTGTCCTTGCCATTGCTCGTGGCGGCTCTGTATTTCGTCCCACTTCTTCTGCTGCTTGGAGTCCAGAAGCGCGCGGATCTGGTCGTTCGACGCTTTTCGGAGATCCATCATCTTGGATCGGCGATCGTCCTGCGAGGAATCTGATCGCAGGCTTTCCATTTGCGACTGCTCCGAGTTCAAGATTTCCAGCACTTTGGGCTGCTGGTCTGAGGTGAGCTTGAGTTGCTTCGTCAGCATCTCTGTGCGCTTCGCCGGATCAAGATGGTGACGTCCTGGCCCGTGCTCGGGCTGCCCGCCCGCAGGTGCAGATTGCTGATCGTTGCTTTGAGTGTCTTGCGAGAAAACTGAGACCGAGGCTGCAGCCACTAGGGCCGACAGGATAACTACGAACAAACAGCGTTTAAGCATTGCGTCTCCTTATCTAAACATTCTGTTCGGTTCCCTTTGTATGAACCAGATTATGAGGCTGAGGTTGTGAAAGCGCTCCGGCTTTTACGAATCTTTACCTGTCGATTGCCGAGGCAGGGAACGCACAGGATTGCGGAGAACGACACGATCGTCTCGGGTTGAAGTGCATTCCGCAATTCCGACTGACAAGAATAGACAAAACTCTACGACTACTGCGTGTCCATCAGGCTATTATCCCTTCGAGGGGCCGGTGCGCCCAGCGTGGGAACGATCAATGACTGCAACGAACGGGCTGGTCTTGCTGTGTCTGCTGATCGGCCTGACTCTGTTTTCCCGACTTAATCAAGCCCTTTGCCAAACGCAGCCGACTGAGCCTCACACAATCCAGCCCCAGGCCAGCCAACCGGCTGGCACGATTCACGGGATTGTGAAATCCGGCAACATGCCCATTCCGGGCGCAGCCGTTGGTATCTCAACTGGATCGCTCTCCGAGATAATCTCAGCCTGGACCGACGTCGACGGGAGCTTTTCCACAACAGTCCCTTCTTACGGTTCCTACACCGTGCGAGTGCAGATGGTCGCGTTTGCTGTTGGCACTGAGCAGGTCGTGATCGACGCTGCCCACACGAATGTGCTCGCGAACTTTGAGTTGACCCTGTTATCGCGCACGCACGAGGTGACTCCTCAGCCGAGAAAAGTAGCCGGGCAGGCTCCGGCTCAGCGCGGATTCCAGAACCTTTCAGTGCTGCAGAGCATGGCTGCTCAGGATGCGGCCGGTAGCTCCGTCACCGATGTCGTCCCTTCTGGCATGCCTGTTCCCGGGATCGATCCGAACAGCGCTACCGAGTCGGTCACAGTTTCTGGTAACCCCTCGAATTCGTTCAACGGGATGAGCGGAGACGAACTCCAGCAACGTATCAATGACGTACGCCAACAGGGTGCTGGATTCGGTGGCCCCGGCGGTTTTGGTGGTCCCGGCGGGGGTGGATTCGGAGGCGGAGGTCCCGGTCGAGCTATGACATTTGGTGGCCGCCGCTTCGACATCAATCATCCGCATGGCTCGATCTACTATGGAATCGGCGACTCGGCGCTCAACGCAGCACCTTATGCTCTCCTCGGAGAGCCACCCTCGAACCCTGCGTATGTGCAGAACAGTTTCGGCGGTTCAGTGGGCGGGCCGCTCAATATTCCTAAGATCTATCACGGCGGTACGAAGACATTCTTCTTCGCCAATTACAACGGCAAGCGCGGGGAGAATCCCTTCGATCAGTTTTCCACTGTCCCCACTCTGCTGGAGCGCCAAGGAAACTTCTCTCAAACAACTTACACGTCGGGGCCGGCCAAGGGCACTCCCGTAGAAATCCTTGATCCTACAACGACCAAGCCTTTCCCAAACAACACGCTCCCGCAGATCAACCCGATTGCAAAGGGTTTACTGCAGTACATCCCAGAGCCGAATCTTCCCGGAAGCTTTCAGAATTTTCACTTCGTCACATCCGCGAACAACAGCAGCGATGACCTGAATGTGCGCGTCAATCACACCTTGGGGGCTGCGCCTGTAGGCGGACGGCGCGGCGGACGCGGGGCTCCACGCAACAATCTGACCTTCGGCTTTCACTATCATGGTTCGAACTCAACCATTACGAATCCCTTTCCAAGCGTTGGCGGTGGTTCGAGCGTGCGCAGTTTCGATGTGCCCATCGGCTACGTCCGGACAATCGGAAAGCTCACGAACAGCGTTCGATTCGATTTCAACCGCAGCCGGACGCAAACACAAAATCTCTATGCCTTTAACGACGACCTTGCCGGCTCCCTTGGAATCACAGGAATCTCGACGAATCCATTCGATTGGGGCTTGCCGAATTTATCCTTCACCAACTTCGCGAGCCTTCAGGACGTCAATCCGCAACTACTCCGCAACCAGACCTACACATTTTCCGACAATGTGGTCTGGACACATGGCAAGCACAGTTGGCGATGGGGTGGTGACTTTCGACGCATTCAACTCAACACCGAGGCGAGCGGCAATGCCCGCGGTTCGTTTATCTTCACGGGGATCAACACGGGCTATGACTTTGCGGACTTCCTTTATGAAGGGCGGTTGAAAGGTCAAACGACCTTTGGTCTGCCCCAACAGACTTCGGTGGAATACGGGGACGATAACTACCATTTTCATGGCAACTACTGGGATCTTTATCTGCAGGACGAATGGAAGATGCGCAGCAATCTGACACTGAACCTCGGCGTCCGTTATGAGTACGTGTCACCGCTCGAGGAGGAGAACAATCGGATCGCGAACCTTGATCTCTCGCCCGCAGTGTTGAATCCTGCCCTGGGCACGCCGGCGGTCGCTATGGTTCTGCCCGGGCAAACTGGGCCCTACAGCGGCGGGTTCCCGCCGACCCTGGTGCATCCGGATCGCAACAATTTCGCGCCCCGGGTCGGATTCGCTTGGAAGCCGTTCTCGAAGACGATCGTACGCGGCGGATACGGAATCAACTACAACACCGGCGCCTACCAGGGGATTGCGCAGCAGTTAGCTTTTCAGCCTCCGTTTTCCACGACCGCGACTAACATCCAAACCGGCGCCGGAGATCTCACGCTGCAGAACGGATTCCCGGCAGCCTCCGCCGGCGGCATCTCGAACAATTTTGCGGTGAATCCCAACTACCGGCTGGGATATGTCCAGATTCGCAATCTGGATATCCAGCAGCAGATTCGTCCGACATTGTTAATGAACATCGACTACACCGGAACGAAGGGAACCGATCTCGACATCTTGGAAGCTCCCAACCGAACGGCAACCAGGATTCTGATTCGGAATGTCGAGGCTTTCACCTACGAAAACTCGGTGGGCGACTCGGAGGCGAATGCGGGATCGGTACGTTTGCGGAAGAGATTGGCAAACGGATTTTCGATCGGAGGAATTTATTCGTTTTCGAAGTCGCTCGACAACGCATCCTCCGTCGGAGCCGGTGCCACTTCGAGTGCAGGACGCGCAGGTCTGGGAGCCGGGGGGACCGCGGCTGGCGGAGGCGGTAGCTCATCGAGCAGCGGGTCGGCGAGCGTGGCACAAAATGCGCTTAACCTCGCGGCAGAACGCGGACTTTCGAGCTTCAATCAGACTCACAAGTTCACTGCGGATTACTTACTGGAACTGCCTTTTGGACACGACAAGCGCTGGCTTACCGGAAATAGTCCGCTGCGTGCGGTCCTGGGCGACTGGCAGTGGAGTGGAGACTGGACCATCGCCTCCGGTTTACCCTTCACGCCACGCTTCCTGGGAGACTCCGCCGAGATCAATCGCGGAACGAATGGCACACTACGCCCCGACATCGTTCCCGGACAGTCGGTCAGCCTCTCGAGTCCATCGATCGCGCAATGGTTCAACACGGCAGCATTTGTTGCACCGCCGACCGGACGATACGGTGATGCACGCCGGAATAGCATCATCGGGCCCGGAACACTTGCCTTCGACATGGCTTTCACCAAGGTCGTTCCTATCAATGAATCTCGCGTTCTCGAGTTGCGCGCCCAGGCGACCAACATCTTCAACCACGCGAATTACTCCTCGATCGACACGGTTGTGAACTCACCAACGTTCGGCCGGGTGACGGCCGTCGGAGCCATGCGGCAAATTACGATGACCGCCCGATTCCGCTTCTGACGAGAAGAACAGATGACTTCTAATCTGAAACGACGGTTCAACAAGACCTTGGCGCTAATGCTGGGGCTGGCACTGATCGAGGCACCTCTGTCATCGCAGCAGAAGAGCGACTACACCCTTCGCGTGGAAAGCGAACTGGTGTTGGTGAACGTGACCGTCAAAGACAAGAGCGGAAATATTGTCGCGAACCTTAAGCCGGAAGACTTCACGATTCTTGAGGACAGTAAGGCCCAGAAGGTGGTCTCTTTCGATATCGAGAACATAGATGCAGTGGCAAACCAGGATGTGTCTCAAGCGAAACCGCTGCTCGATTCGTCACCTGCGCCAACCGGCGCGGCAGGCACGAACATGGCTTCGACCAGCTCCCAGAATCAGTTCAAGGACCACCGTCTCATCATTCTCTTCTTCGATCTTTCTTCCATGGAGCCGGATGAGATCGATCGTGCCGTTACCTCGGCCGAGCATTATGTCGACACGCAGATGGCCGCGGCAGACCTGGTGTCGATTGTTTCTCTGGGAAGTTCCCTTCTGGTTAATCAGGATTTCACTTCCGATCATGAGCTACTGAAGAAACAGCTACAGGCTTTCGGCGAGGGCAGCGGCCAAGGCTATGAAGAAGGAACCACAGGCACGACCGAAGGCACTCCGGACACAGGCCAGACATTTACCGCGGACGATACGGAATACAACATCTTCAATACGGACCGGCGCCTGGAGGCTCTGCGTTCCGTAGCAGAAAAACTCTCCCATGTGCAGCAGAAGAAGTCGTTGATTTATTTTTCCAACGGCATGGACCGGACGGGCATTGAAAATCAGTCAGAACTGAGGGCGGCTACCAATGCAGCCGTACGCTCCAATATGGCGATCTACACCATGGATCTCCGCGGCCTGCAGGCGATCGTGGCCGGGGGAGAGGCGCAGAACGCCAGCTTGCGCGGCACTTCCGCCTATTCCGGGCAGTCCATGATCAATGCCCTGAACTCCAACTTCACAACCCAGGAAACTCTGGTCACTCTCGCAAGCGATACAGGTGGACGCGCCTTCCTCGATTCCAACGATTTCAGTCAGGTCTACAAGGGAGTTCAGCAGGATACTTCGACGTACTACCTTCTGGGATATCACAGCACGAATCCGGCCAGGGACGGGCGCTACCGGCGGATCTCCGTAAAGGTCAACGTCCCCGGCGCGAAAATCGATTTCCGGCGCGGCTACTACGCCCCCGCGGACTATCGGCATTCTACAAAGGAAGACAAGGAGGTGCAGCTCCAGCAAGCACTTGCTGCTGAACTGTCTGTCACGGACCTGCCCTTATATCTCGGTGCCGCCTACTTTCGGGTTGAGGCAAACAGGTTTTTTGTCCCGATCTCGCTGGTAGTGCCGGGCTCGCAGATTCCCTTCACGCGCAGTAGCGACCGCGATAAGGCAACTCTGGATGTCATCGGCGTCGTGCTCGACGGCGAACACCATCCGTTGACGAGCATTCGCGATACGGTCAAACTCGCGGTAGATACTTCGTTGGAAGTTCGGAAAAAGAATGTGCAGTATGACAACGGACTAAGCCTTCCGCCGGGCAAGTATCACCTGAAGTTTGTCGTGAGAGAAAACGAAACCGGGCGAATGGGATCATTCGAGACCGACCTGGAGATTCCCGACCTCAAATCGCAACCCATCAAGATGAGCTCGATTGTCCTCGCGACTCAACTGCGGGCTGCGGAGAAGAGGGCGGCTCCCAACCCGCTCATTCGCGACGGCCAGGAAATCATTCCAAATGTGACTCACGTCTTCTCCGCCGGACAGCATCTGCTTCTCTACTACGAAGTTTACGATCCGGGTCGGGCGACTTCAGAAAGACCTGCCGAAGGAGAACAGGCGAAAAACGCTATTCACCTGCTGACGAACGTCGCATTCTTCCGCGGGAAAGCGCAAGTATTCCAGAGCTCGCTGGTCGAATTGACCGACATGAACGTCCGAGACCGCAAGGCTGGCGTCTTCCAGCTAGACCTAGCACTGAACCAGCTCAAGCCGGGATTCTATACATGCCAGGTAAACGTGATCGACGACGCTGCCGGTCGTTTTCTTTTCCCGAGGGTTGCCCTGCTGATTCGGCCTGAGACTACCGTTGGATCCCGCTAAAACCAGTTGTCTTCACAAATGTTGGGTATGACCGTAGACGTTGCCCGCTTGTACCAATCGAAGGGCAAGTTGAGCAATGGACGCAATCGGTCAATCGGTAATGATAAGTCGGCCAGCGGATACCGATTTCTACGCCTCCTCCTCACGAGGGCGCATCCGGTTCCAGGCCGATGTGATCGTTAACCGCATCGCGAAAACGCTACTTGCACGCCAGGTATCGCTCCATTGTCTGAATCGAAACAACCCCAACCGGGCAAATCCATCGACATTCTGAAGGCCGGAGAAGATGTGACGGTGCTCGGCGGAGTCAACGTCGTCCGCGAAACCCGACATAGCTGTTATCAAATATGTCCGCTCCGATGACGATCCTTCACTCAAGGTCGGAGACACCGCCCTGAGTTACGGTACCGAAGACTTAGAATCCGGCGGATTCGTGGTTTTCTGGTCGAAGGGAGTGTGGTTCGCAGTGTGGACCGAAGCGGTGGCGGAAAAGGGCCAATGCGGTTTCACCTCGGGTTTTGGCCCAGTCGGATGCACGATCGACATTATCAGGTTCGGAGTCAGCGAGTGGTGGGTGCAAGTCAAAACCAGCAGCGGAACCCAGAAAAGGGTGAATGAGGTTCCTGCACCGAAGCCAAAATTACAGCGTTTTCTTTGACTTCAAGCCGCCTGCGCCTTAGCATGGCTCGACCCCTTGGCGCGGGGATATCCCTTGCTCGATCAGACCATTTCACATTACCGGATCATCGAAAAGCTCGGTGGCGGCGGGATGGGTGTGGTCTATAAAGCGGAGGACACGCGTCTCGGCCGCTTCGTCGCCCTCAAGTTTCTTCCCGAAGATCTGGCGCAGGACCGCCAGGCCCTCGAGCGCTTTCGGCGCGAAGCCAAGGCCGCGTCGGCGCTGAATCATCCCAACATCTGTACGATTTACGACATTGGCGAGGAAGGCAATCGCACGTTCCTCGTCATGGAGTTCCTCGACGGCGTCACACTCAAGCACCTGATCGGCAATCGCGCGATGGAGTTGGAAGCGATTCTGTCCCTGGGCATCGAGATCGCCGACGCGCTCGATGCGGCGCACGCCGGCGGCATTGTTCACCGCGACATCAAGCCCGCGAATATCTTCGTCACCAAGCGCGGGCACGCCAAGATTCTCGATTTCGGCCTGGCCAAGGTGAAGGCGAGCGCGGCCACATCCGGGGAAACGCCCGACGTAACCGCGCCCACGGCGGTTGCCGTCGAAGAGCATTTGACCAGTCCCGGTTAAACGCTGGGCACGGTCTCCTATATGTCGCCGGAACAAGCCAAAGGGAAAGAACTCGATTCGCGCACCGACTTATTTTCCTTCGGCGTGGTGCTTTACGAAATGGCCACGGGAACGTTGCCGTTCCGCGGAGGAACTTCGGCCCTGATTTTTCAGGCGATTCTCGACCGCGCTCCGGTTTCTCCGATCCGATTGAATCCCGACCTGCCGCCGAAGCTGGAAGACTCCATCAACAAGGCGCTCGAGAAAGATCGCAATCTGCGCTACCAGAGCGCAGCGGACATTCGCGCCGACCTGCAGCGACTGAAGCGCGATACCGACAGCGGACGCGCCGTCGCGCACAGTTCCGGCTCGGTGCCCGTCGCGGCAGAGCTGACTCCGCCGGCAGCGGCGACTGTGCCGCCGCCTGCATCAGCTTCGTCCCATGCGACAGCCGTGTCGTCGGCCACATCGCAGACTGCGGTCGCGACTTCATCAACACTGACTCCCCCAACACCTGTTCCCTCAGCCCTCGGCCTTTCAGCCAACGCTCCTTCATCCGGTCTCAGAAAGTTTTCGAAAATACTCATTCCCGCGGTCGCGGTCGTGCTCGCGCTATTCCTGGCATGGCACATTTTCTTTGGCTCCGGAAAATCCGCCAAGCTCACCGAGAAAGACAGCGTGCTGCTCGCCGACTTCGTCAACACCACCGGCGACTCCGTTTTCGACGGCACGCTGAAACAGGCGCTGGCCGTGCAACTGGAGCAGTCGCCTTACCTCAATATTCTTCCGGAGTCCAGACTTCAGCAGGCGCTGCGCTACATGGGCCGCTCCGCCGACGAACGCGTCACCAAGGATGTGGCCCACGAAATTTGTTTGCGCGAGGGCGTCAAGGCCATGCTGACGGGATCCATCTCCAGCCTCGGCAGCCATTACGTGATCACTCTCGAAGCCGTGAACGCGCAGACGGGAGACACGCTGGACCGGGAACAAGTCGAAGCCGAGAGCAAGGAGCGGGTACTCAAATCGCTCGACCGCGCCGCCAGCAGCCTGCGAGAAAAACTCGGCGAGTCGATCGGGTCGGTAGAGAAATTCGCCACGCCGCTGGAAGCAGCCACGACTTCGTCGCTGGATGCTCTGAAGGAGTACAGCCTGGGCGAAGCCGCGCACTCCAAGTTTGACGACGATGCAGCCCTCCCGCACTTGAAGCGGGCCGTCGAACTCGACCCCAACTTCGCGATGGCATGGGCCGTGCTCGGCGTCGCTTACATCAACCTGACCGATAAACACAACTCCAACGAATGTCTTCAGAAAGCATTCGATCTCAAGGACCGGGCGAGCGAACGGGAGCGGTTCTACATTTCCGGCCACTATTACGACACTTTCAAGAACGACGCGGAACAGGGCGCCCGGCTGTTAGAGCAGTGGAAGCAGACCTATCCTCGGGATAATGTTGTGCGCGACAACCTGGCCCTGCTCTACTCAAGGATGGGTCAGCCCGAAAAAGCGCTGCCCAACGCCATCGATGCGATGCAGCTCGATTCGAAAGACCCTTTCGCCTATCAGAACCTCTCTGCCATCTACCTGTCTCTGAACCGGTACGACGAAGCGAAGGCCATTGCCGAGCAGGCCATTGCGCAAAAGACTGCGCCCTGGACGGTATACATAACGTTGGCCCATCTCGACTTCATTCGCGGCGATGAGAGCGATCTGCAGCATCAGATGGAGCATTCCGCGGGCCGGACCGAAGAGCCGGTCATACTTTTTATCTATGCCGACAGCCGGTGCGCGCTGGGAAAAATCAAGCTTGCCCGCGAATTTTACGAGCGCGCGGTCGCGGCCGCTCAGGCCAGAGGATACAAAGAGTTTGGATCAGAGGCTCTGCGCAAGGAGGCGAGTTGCGACGCCCAAACCCGCTTCTTTCCCGAGGCGCGAAAAGAGGCCACCGCGGCCCTGGCTCAGTCTGACACTCCGGACACGCGCGCCTCTGCTGCCGAAGTATTTGCTAGAGCGGGCGACGCCCCGCGAGCGCAGAAACTGGTCGACGATCTTGCCAAGGAGTTCCCTTCCGACACTTTGCTCAGGCAGGTGAGCCTTCCCCTGGTGCAAGCTCTGCTGAGTCTGCAACGGAATCAACCGGCGGAGGCCATCGCGCAGACCAAATCCGCCGTCCCGTATGAACTTGGAGGTGAACCGCGAGGCTCGGGTTACGATCCCAACTACGTTCGCGGCGAAGCGTTTCTACGCGCGCACGACGGAGAGAAAGCCGGCGCCGAATTCCAGAGAATTCTCGACCATCGCGGAGTTGCCTCGACCAATGTGCTCTATTCGCTGGCTCATTTGGGTCTCGGCCGCGCCTATGCCCTGCAGGGGGACACGGCGAAAGCGAAGGCCGCCTATCAGGACTTCTTTGCAATCTGGAAAGATGCCGATCCGGATGTGCCGATTCTCAAAACGGCCAAAGAAGAGTACGCAAAGCTGAAGTAGGTGCCGACCCGGCTGTTTCTCTGCTGAAGCTTCTCCTTCGATTGCCGAGCAGACCAGATCGGATCAGTGCGGATCGGATCAGTGCGGATCAATTCGGCAGATCAGTGGAACGTACCCCATTCCCACGAATCGTCGTAGACGTACCTACTTATCCAACAAGCGAGGTTGTTCTGGCGCTAGCGCGGGCAGTACGATGTTTTGAGTCAGTAATGACCTGAGTAAGACCGTTTTTCCGTTCCAGGGAAACGGGTGGATTTCCCAATGATGCAGTCCTCTTCCGGTAGTCCTCGGCGCTCTCGTCCTTCTCGGAATTTGGAGCGCGAAGAATCTCAGCTTTGGCGATGGATATTACTTTTCATGGTGCTGCTGGCAGCGGGGTTTGCCGCCCTCGCGTGGGAGCGCCTGGAAAGCTTGCCTTACCATCTGGGCCCGATGGCCTTGGGTGTGCTGGTTTTGTCAGTACTTCTGGCGGTATATGCCTACGGCCGGCGGAAGGAAGTCGGGGAACTCAAAGTGTTGCTGCAGGATCTGCAGGAACATGTGGGAGCCGCTCCCTCCGAAGAGCAACTGGATCAGCTAAATGAACTGATTGCGCGCTCGCAGCGTAACTTCAAGGAACTGATCGACTCCTTTGACGATGCAGCTTGCGCCGTGTCGCTGGACGGCACTTTACGCACCGTAAACAAACGGGTCAGCGAACTGGCGTTACTTCCATATACCGCAATCGTGGGACATAAATTCTTCGAGTTTCTGGAAGAACCAACGCGCACCAGCGTCGAAGGCGGGCTCGTGCGTTTTCTCGAGAAGAGACACTGGGCCGGTACTGTGCGGGTGCGTTTCAAGAACGGTTCCCGGCCACTCTATTTCGATTGCGTTTTGAATGCGATCCTCAAGGGTGGCGAAGTTGTGGGAGTGAGCGCACTGGGTCGTGATGTTACGGAGCAGCACGAGAAAGAGCTCCGCTTCACGGAACTCTTTGAGACGCTGCAGGAGGGGGCTTACTTCAGCACGCCCGAGGGGAGACTGCTGGATGCGAATCCGGCACTGGTCAGCGTATTGGGTTATGCGACGAAAGAAGAACTCCTTGCTCTCGAGCCTCTTCAGCTGAACGCCGATCCCGGACAACCGCCCGTTCTTGGCCGGGCGGCGGACGATCGCGGGGGCGTGCGAGCGCGAGAGATTACGCTCCGGAAGAAGGATGGAACCGCCGCCGTGTTTCTCGAATCCTCGCGCGCGGTGTGGGATGATGCCGGCAAATTGATTCGTTACCAGGGCACACTGGTGGACGTCACGGAGAGGCGAAAACTTGAGCGGCAAGTGGCCCAACAGGAAGAATTCCGCCGGCGGTTGCTGGACAGCTTTCCCGATCTTATTCTGGTAGTCGATCTGGAAGAGCGTTACACCTTTGTGAGTTCACGCGTGCGTGATCTGCTGGGGTGTCCGTCGGAGGAATTGTTGGGGAAGAAGATTTCCGCAACACAGGGTAATGCACCCGAACTGGTCGCGCTTTACCACGACGTAGTTACCGGCGATAAAGTGTTTGAATCGGCTGAATATGGGGCGCGCCGGAGCGACGGTAGCGGACAGACGATGCGGGCCTCAGCCAGCCAGTTCTTCGATGCGGATTCCAAACTCGCGGGCGTAATCATTTCTGTGCGCGATATCACAAGGGAAAAGAAGTTCGAGCAGCAGGTGGTGCAGAGCGAACGGCTGGCCGCCATGGGGGCGATGATTGGCGGGGTCGCCCACGAACTGAATAATCCTCTCACCAGCATTCTCGGTGTGAGCGAGCTTTTGCAGGACAGTCAGACCACCGATTCCGCGCGGAAGCAGATTGCGATACTGCAGCAGCAAGCACGCCGGGCTGCGGAAATTGTTCACAACTTGACCTATTTCGCGACTCCGCCAACGCCGGGAAAGACGCGCGTCAACCTGGGGGACATCGTGGAACGAACCCTTAATCTGCACTCCTACTCGCTGCGAAAGAACAACATCACGGTTGACTTCGTTCGCGAGTCCGGACTGCCTTATGTTCAGGGCGATCCTCACCAACTGATGCTGATCTTTTTGAATCTGATTTTAAATGCGGAGCAGGCCATTCGCGAGGGACGCGACCGGGGAACGTTACGCATACGTCTGGGAACCAGCGGGCAGTCGGTGTGGGCGAGTTTCTTGGACGATGGTCCAGGAATTCCTCCTGATATTCTAGCCAGCATCTTCGATCCGTTCTACACGACGAAGCGGCCGGGGCGAGGAACAGGGTTAGGACTCAGCATTTGCAAATCGGTGTTGAAGGAACACAACGGAACGGTGGAGGCCGCCAACGCACCTGGAGGCGGAGCAGTGTTCACCATCACCCTGCCGGCAGCCACTTCGTTCGGCTCGGCGGAGCCAGGATAGTCTGGATCGTGCTAATTTCGTTCTACCGCCATTGCAACAGCGTTGCCCCCGCCGAGGCAGAGTGCGGCGATTCCGCGCTTCGCGTTACGGCGTGCCATCTCATAAATTAAAGTCACGAGCACGCGTGCACCGCTAGCTCCGATGGGATGACCGATGGCCACAGCGCCGCCATTCACGTTGACTTTGTTGAGGTCGAGCCCGAGTTCACCGGTTACGCCCAGCGCCTGAACCGAAAATGCTTCATTGAGTTCGTAGAGATCGACGTCTTCGTTCTTCCATCCGGTCTTTTCCCAGATTTTTCGAACCGCATCAACAGGAGCCATCATCACCCATTTTGGCTCGACGCCGCTGGTGGCCTGCGCAACGATTCGAACCATGGGTTGAGCGCCGAGCTCTTTGGCGCGCTGAGCGCTGGTCACGACGACCGCCGCGGCGCCATCGTTCACTCCCGGTGCGTTGCCGGCGGTTACGGTTCCATCTTTCTTGAACGCCGGTTTGAGGGCGCGGAGTACCTCGATGGTTGTGTCCTCGCGCGGAGACTCATCTTTCTCGAACAGTGTTGGAGCTTCACCTTTTTTCCTCGCGGGAGTTTCGACTGGGACGATCTGCGATTTAAAGCGGCACTCCTTCCACGCGGCGACTGCCTTGCGGTGCGAATTCACAGCGAACTCGTCCTGCGCTTCGCGTGTGATGCCATACTTCTCGGCGACGTTCTCTCCGGTGACGCCCATGTGATAGTCGTTGTAGATATCCCACAGGCCGTCGTGCACCATGGAATCGATCACCTTACCATTGCCGAGTCGGTAACCTTTGCGCGCTTGCGGCAGCAAGTAAGGAGCGTTGGTCATGGATTCCATACCGCCCGCGACCACAATAGAACTGTTTCCGGTTTGCACCGCTTGCGCGGCGAGCGCCACTGCTTTCAATCCCGAGCCACAAACTTTGTTGATTGTCATGGCACCTGTCGCGGGAGACAATCCTCCAAAGATTGCAGCCTGACGTGCGGGATTTTGTCCCAGTCCGGCGGGAAGGACATTGCCCATAATGCACTCGTCGACCTGATCGGAGTTCAATCCGGCACGCTTTACTGCTTCGCGGACTACGATGGCACCCAACTGCGAAGCGCTCAAATCGCTGAGACTTCCCTGAAATTTTCCTACTGCCGTACGACATCCAGAAATGATGACAACATCATCGAAAGCCGCCATTGATCATGCTCCCGCGAAGTTTCGCAACTTCATTATAGATGCAGCTGAGGGCGCAAAAGGTGAACTTATGTGAGCTGGTTTGCTTGGCCATGCGCTCGCGTGATTGCGAACGAACGAAATGGACTGGGACGATTGTCTTCCTATCTTCGGCGCGTTGAATTGCATCGTTGAGAGGTGTTTCGTAGGAGCGACGTCGAGATTTTGTTGCGCGCGCTCGTCTGACTGTGACTTTGGTACAGCATCGCTCGTATATCGCATTCATTTTTTTCTTGACTTCATTTTTCATTAACTCTATACAATCAATTAGTTGCAACAATGCATCGTTGCAGATTTTTCCATGAAAAATGGAAGGGAGAATAGAACCAATGGCAACCAAGAAAAAGGCAAAGAAGAAAAAGAAGCATTAAGAAAGTCAGTACGAAGCTGAAAAAGGGGGACGCCGAAAGCGTCCCCTAAGTTTTTGTGTGCAACGTTTGGCGCAGCCTTGGGTACGGCAGTAGTCAGTCGACCGATTTTCCCACACTCTTCGCAATCTTCGCGGCAACATTCGGCGCCCGCTTTTCCCGGGCTGGACACAAACCGCGAAATGCACAAAAGTTGCAGTAAAAATCCGGCTTAGGCTTAAAATTTCCGTCCGCTATATTGCGCACTACGGCCAGCACCCGCTCTCGCGCCTGCTCCAATTGAAACTCGGTTCGCTTCGAAACCACGGGGACGTTTCCTTCCAGATTGTGAAACGCCAATTCGCTTACACCGTAGCCCCACTTTTGATGGGCGGCCATAGCGTAGATCGAGAGCTGCAGGCTGTCGTCGGCGTCGTCTTGCGATCGAGCCTTACCAGTCTTGTAATCGACGATGACCACGCTGCCGTCGGGTGCGCGATCGATTCGGTCGATTCGCCCGCTGATCTTGGTGCCGGCGATCTGCACATCGAACCATTCTTCCGTGTGCAGAACTTCTACCCGGGGCGCGGAACGGGTTCCGGCTAGAAACTCTTTCAATTGTTCCAGTCCCTGTTTCAAGTAAAGGTCGCGCTGATAGGCATCCTGAATTCCGGTTGAGGCCAGATCGTCCCTGAATAGTTGCAGGAGTTCTTCGTCAGGCTTGGTCCGGCCAAGACGTAGGGAGTCATAATAGGTACGCAGCACGCGATGCATGGCTGCGCCGTACTGCACAGCCGCATGAAGCTGGCGCGAGAGTTTCCATTCGCGTTCGAACTTGAACTGCAAGGGACAAGTTTCATAGGTCTCGATGGCGCTGGCGCTCAAGCGCTCGTTCAATCCTGGGAGTGGCGCGAGTTCAAGCCACGCCGGCAAATGGGATCCATCGGGATGGGTTAGATCTACCGCTGCGGCGATCTCGATTAGCTCGGGCTGTGAAGGGAGCGCAGCCCGCGCCCTCAGCCGTGTTTGCAGTCCCGGGCTGCCGATCAGTTCGCGCATGAAGCCGGCGGGCGTTTTGTCGCGACCGATCCCCTGCTTTCCGTACATGTGCAGCGAATCACGGGCGCGAGTCATGGCCACGTAAAAAAGGCGGCGCTCTTCCTGATCGTGAAGCGTTTTATCATCGCCTCCCGCCGCCGAGTCCGGATCACGCAACTCTCGAGGAAACTCCACCAGGCTCTCCCGGTAGCTGGCGGGAAAGGAAGGGCTGGTGGCACGCAGGATGAAAACGTGCGAAAACTCGAGGCCTTTCGCGCCATGCGCAGTCATCAGGTGTACGGCATCTTCGTTTTCTTTCGACGCCAGCGGAATGGTTCCGCAGGCTTCGCGAAAGTAGGCGACGTACTCGATCCATTCCCCCAGTTCCTTGGTTTCAGTGGTTGGCTTCTGCTCCCAGTCAGCAGCAAATTTGAGGGCTGCCTGCAGCACCGCGGAGTCGAGGTTGAGTCCGAATTGCTTTCCGATCAACTGCATCGCTGCGCGCGTTTTCGCTTGCTTGCGGTCGACTTCATTACGTGCACTGCGCACGCAGTCCAACACTGCCGGACCACCGGCGACACCGTCCAGAACTGAAGCGAGTGGAACGACCATCCCCTCTTTCGACTCCTTCGCGATGGCACGCAACGCATTGCGAAGCTGTTCCGGATTCACCTCGAATTGCGGCAATGCCGCTACTCGAAACAGGCTGGCATCTGAGCCCAGATCGACCACAGTCGCGACGCAGGCAAACAAATCCCGCACCTCGGGCGTATCGCTGACGTCCATGTTTTCGATGGTGAACGGGATTTCGTGTTCGGCCAAGTGCTGCACAACGTCATCACGATTCACATGCGAGCGGTAGAGTAAGGCGAAGTCCTTCCACTTGCATCGAGAGCGCCGCCGCGTCTCTTCGATGATGCGGACCACGTCGGGCGCCTCGGCATCCCTGCCGTTAAACGAAACCGCCTCGACGGGGTATGTAGACAAGGGTTTGCCCTGTTTATTTGCTTCTTCTTCTCGCGCGGATTGCAGCGGAGTACGGCGATAGGCGAATGCCGTCGGCTCGCTGCTTTGAAATACAGGAGGATTCTTGTCGACCACGGCGAACGCGCACTGCAGAATCGGGGTCGTGGAACGACGGTTCTTGCCCAGTACGACCAGTTTGGTGTGAGGGAAATGCCGACGGAAAAGATGAAAGGCTGCGCTGGACGCACCCCGGAAACGGTAGATGGCCTGATCCGGATCTCCGACGGCGAAGAGGTTGGCATCATTGCCCGCCAGCGCGGCCAGAATCTTGATCTGGGCGAAGTTGGCATCCTGAAATTCGTCGACCAGAATGAAACGGGCACGGGCACGCTCCTCAGCCAATAATGTTGCATCACTCGTGAGTAACTCGTGCGCCCGGGTGATCATATGGCCGAATGTGCCGTAATTCTCTTCGCGCAGCCAGCGTTCGGTTGTGGCGAACACGCGAGCAATTTCCTGGCAGCGGCCAATCACTTCGTCGTCGGTCAACTTCTGCTTCGACTTGGCAACGCGGGGAATAGGAGATTCACCGCGCTCAAGGCGCTGAACGTACTCCGCGTATTTTTCCGGCGCGACCAACTCATCGTGGCAGCGGGCGAGGAAGCGCAACAAGTCGTCGAGAAACTGTCCCACATTTGCGGCCCGCACGTAATGTTCAAGGTGAAGGTCATGAATGCGTTTGCGGAGATATATCCATAGGTCTTTTTCATCGAGGATGGCAAAGTCTTTTTTAGCGCGCTTCAGCAGGGCGTAGCAGTAATCATGGAAAGTAGCCGAATGAATTTTCTTGCCGAGGAGTTTGCTCACACGGTCACGCATCTCGCCGGCGGCGGCCACCGTGTAGGTGAGGGCGAGGACTTCCTCTGGCTTCGCGTGGCCTTGCTCGGCGAGACGCGCGATGCGCTGAATCAGGACCGAAGTTTTTCCCGTACCGGCCCCCGCAACTACCAGCATTGGACCGTGAACGTGCTCGATGGCTTCGCGCTGGCGATCGTCTGGGAGGAATGGAGCGGAAGGAGATTGAAGTTTGGAGACAGCCATTGGGGCTCAGAATACCACCAGGTGCAGAACAGCGCAGAAACCAAGGCTATGGAAAAATCAGAGCGAGGACAGGACGGAAGCCACAATGGCAAGGGCGGCTATGGCGGCGGTCTCGGCGCGGAGAATTGTGTTTCCGAGCGAAGCGGAAATCCATCCGGCCTGTTGAAAGGCTTGGAGCTCGTCGTCGGTCCATCCGCCTTCGGGGCCGATGGCGAGAGCAATTCCGTTACTGGCGGTTTGCGGGTTCAGAACCTTGCGGAGAAAAGTTTGCTCTTCCGATTCGGCGAGGACAACGCGTAAGGGCTGGGATAGATTCAATGTTTCCGAAAGCTTGATTGGCGCGGTGATCTCCGGAGGTGCGGCGCGGCGGGATTGTTCCGCGGCTTGGCGAGCAATGCGCTGCCAGCGGTCAACTCGTTTGGTCGAAGCGGTTGCCAGGTGAGAATCGGTGCGGCGCGAGATCACCGGAATGATGCGCGAGACGCCAAGTTCGGTGCACTTCTCGATCGCCCACTCCATGCGGTCAAACTTGTAGACCGCTAGAATGAGTGTGATCTCGGCCAGGGGCACGGCGGAGATTACTTCGCCCAAGTCGAACTCGACTCTGTCGGCTTTGACTGAAGTAATTCGTCCCTGGCGAACGGATTGGCCGGTGGCAATATCGAAATCTTCTCCGACGCGAGCGCGAAGCACACGCACCAAATGATCTGCGTGCGCTCCAACCAGAGCGGCGCGATCTCCGGAGATTTCGTCGGCAATCCAGCGGCGGCGGGTCATGGGGTGAAGGAGCGGCAGCGCCTGACGGCGCAATCAATGGCGCGGCACTTACGATAGGCCTGAAGGCCTATCCCGATACGAATCTTCGATACACATCTTTCTTCTGCGGCTATCCGAACATGTCTTTTACTTTGCCGAGCAGGGAGCGCACCAGCGGCTGATTGTCTACCTTCGCCGTGGTTTCAAGTTCCTGGAGCAGTTCTTTCTGACGCTTGTTCAGCTTAGTGGGAATCTGGACTCGAACTTCCACATAGAGATCGCCTTTGCCGTGTCCATTCAACACGGGAACGCCTTTGTTGCGGACGCGAAATGTTGTGCCGGGCTGGGTTCCATCGGGAATCTTAAGAGCGTGCTCGCCTTCGAGCGTGGGAACCTTAATCTCGGCGCCCATGGCGGCTTGCGTGACGGAAAGCGGCACCGCGCAGTGGAGGTCATTTCCTTCGCGCACAAAAAACGGATGTTCCTTCACATGCAACACAACGTAGAGATCACCGGCAGGGCCACCGAATGGTCCGGCCTCGCCGCCTCCTGTAAACCTGATCCGCGTGCCGTCTTCGACTCCCGCAGGAATTTTTGCGTCGACGGAACGCTGCCGCAGAAGGCGGCCCTCGCCTTTACACTTGGGGCAGGGATCGGTAATCACGCTGCCCGATCCCTGACACGAGGGACAAGTCCGGGCGATGCTGAAGAAGCCCTGTTGATAACGCACCTGACCTCGACCGGCGCACGACTTGCAAGTGGTGGGTCCTTTGCCTGGGGCATTTCCCGAGCCATGGCAGTCTTCGCAGGCTTCGTGACGACGCACCATAACGCGCGTCTCCGTGCCAAAGACGGCCTCCTCGAACTCAAGGGTGATGTCTTCGCGCAAATCCGCTCCACGTTGCACCCGGCTACGACGACGGCCACCGCCGCCAAAAGCGTCTCCGAACCCGAAGAACTCGCCGAAGATTTCGCCGAAGTCCTGGAACACGGTGGGATCGAAACCCGCCCCGGGCGACGATGCGCTACCGACTCCGGCGTGGCCGTAGCGGTCATACAAAGAGCGTTTTTCGGAGTCGGCGAGAATCGCGTAAGCCTCGGTGAGTTCCTTGAAGCGCTCCTCCGCATCCGGATTGTTCGGATTACGGTCAGGATGATGCTGCATGGCAAGCTTCCGGTACGCGCTCTTAAGTTCAACTTCGGTCACGGTACGGCTGACGCCCAGCACTTCGTAATAATCGCGTTTTGCGTTCGTGGTCAGAATTAACGCCTTTCCTCTAGGAAGAATGAAACTGGGATTGGAAACTTACTGTCCGAGATTTTTCGCCACCTTCACCATCGCGGGACGCAGCAGCCGGTCCTTAAATTTGTAGCCGCGTTGTAACTCTTCGATCACTTGGTGATCGGGAGCGTCGGAGGTTTCTACCATTTCAATCGCCTCATGATAATGGGGGTCGAAGGGCTCACCCTTGGCCGCGATGGGGTGCACTGAAAGCTTGGCCAGCGCGGTCAGCAATTGCTTGTAAATCAGCTCGACACCGTTGCGGAATTCCGCCGCGTCCGATTTCGCCTGCAGGGCGCGATCAAAGCTGTCGAGCACCGGGAGCAAAGGCTTGATTGCGTCCGCCGCCGCGTAATCGCGAAAATCCTGCTGTTCCTTGGCACTGCGACGGCGCACATTTTCAAACTCGGCCTGCATGCGAGCCAGGCGGTCATGCAGTGAGTCACGCTCCGCTCTTAACCCTTGCAACTCGGACTCCGGTGCAGATGATTCCTTGCTCGCCACTGGATTCGACGCAGTTTCAGTTTCGTTATTGGACGCCGGGAGTTCGTGCTCTAGATCCAGCCCGGAGTTTTCCGCTTCCGTTCTTTCTACTTCCGATCTGCCGTTCGCTTTCCCCATATAAAACGTGGTTACTCCGATTCATTCAGAATTTTGTCAAAGAGTCGCGCAATATAAGAGACCGCAGTCATGGTGTGCTGATAGTCCATGCGGGTGGGACCGATCACCGCCAGTGAGCCGACCATATCGGCGCCTGACCGCGCTGGAGCTCCGATCAGCACGAAGTTCTGCATGGAGGGCAGCGCGTCATCCAGTCCGATGACCACGCGCACCGCCTCCTGCTTTACATCCAGATAAGCGCCGAGGAGTTGAGCGACTTTTTCTTTCTCCTCGAGAGTCTTCAACATTTCATGCAGGCGCTTACGATCCTCCTGGCCAGTGACCAGATTTGCCGCGCCGTCCACGAACACCACCTGCGTTCCCGTTTCTGCCGCGAGTGCGCCTTGTTTATAAAGTTGCTCGATGGAATCCATCAGGCGATCGTATTCGCTGCGTTCCTGCTCGATTCTTCGAGACAGTTCAGCCCGCATGGACTCCATGGTCCATCCACGAAAATTTTCGTTGATGTAACGGGCTGCAAGATCAAGTTCAGCCTGAGGCAGATCGAGGCGCAATACGCGGTCACGCACCAATCCCGAACGCGTGACGAGGACAGCCAAAACCTTCTGATCTCCCAGGCGCGAGAAGTACACATGCTCGAGGGCGTTTTGCTTGCCGCCGGATGCCACCGTGACTCCGACATTTCGCGAGATCAGCGAGAGCACATGCGAGGTGCGCTCCATGAACTCCTGCACGTCGCTGATGCCGGCAAGTGAGTCGGAAATCATGCTCTCTTCCTGTGGCGCGAGCTTGGCGGTTCCGGAAATCTGCTCTACGTAATAGCGATAGGCTTCGGTGGTCGGAATGCGTCCTGAAGACGTATGCGTCTGCTCGAGAAATCCCGCCTCCGACAAATCGGCCATCACGTTACGGATCGTCGCGGGACTGAGGCCTTCGCGGTTCGATCGCGACAGCGTCCGCGAACCGACAGGTTCGCCCGTGGTAATGAAAGTCTCCACGATCGCGGTGAGAACTTCGCGTTCCCGTTTGCCGATATTGGGATCAGAGGGCATCTTGTTTTAGCAGGATCTTCAAGGCTTGCGCCGCGGCCAGTTCTCCGCTAAGTAATTTAGATGCAAAAACTTAGCTAAAGACGCAAGAGCGCATGCTGCTTGGATTCTAGGAACGCGGTAGGTTCCTGTCAAGGAGGTTGGTCTGGCGGCAGTGAGTCAGTTGTCGGCGGCATTCACTCAACGCCTGCTTACATCATCATCGGTAAGCAAGTCGAGGGGGCTTATGTTCGGCGCAGGATTTTGATTGAGTTCTCAGGCTAACAAACAGAGGACGCCCCGGAAGGAGCGCCCTCTGTCGTCGACCCTGCTTTCGCTGACAGTTTACTTGAATTGGACCGCCGGGAGCACACTCGTTCCCTCAACACGAACGGCGTTGAGGGCCGAGGGATCGAGGCCCAGGGCTCGCAGGATAGTCGGCGCCACTTGGGCGGTGCCTACCTCGGCTCGGACAGTGTTCGGTTCGAAGCCCGAATGGGACAGCAACAGAATGACATTTGTATCGTCATGAGCGAATCCGCCGTGTTCAGCCTGTTTCGTGGTGCTGCCGGAGTAAGTGACGCCGACGTTAGGGGTCACGATGATGTCCGGCGTGCGCGGGTCTACGGTTGGATCGTTGTAGTTAATTGCGAGTGAAGGGCCGTAGTAAATCTCCCCGAGCGCGATTCCCGAGGCGGAGGCATTGGCTTCGAGGATTTTGACACTGGCATCGGTATCGGAGGAACTCTTCAGCCACACCAGCGAGACGTCGTCTTCTGTCGGTCCAATACCGGTCGGATTGTTCGTGGATTCGGAGAATGGAATAAAGCCGGCGTTGGAGAGCAGCGTCACGGGTGAAGTGCCGTTGATCGTCTGACCGACGTAGCGGCTGGGATCAATGGGCGACTGGCCGTGTTTGGCCGTGATCACGATCAGGGTCGAATCATAGAGTCCCTGTTTCTTCAGCTCGCTGACGAACGCCGCAATCGAGGCGTCGACAAACTGGAATTCATTCAGCAGGGCCGCGCTCGGTGTGCCGGCAGCATCCAGATATCCGCCCGTCACGCCGATGTTCTTTTCAATGACCTTCTGGCCCACGCTAACCGCCTGAAAGTTCATGCCGAAGATGGTTGGAACCTGGGTCGTCTGGGTGCCGAGATGGTTCTTGCCATCGATCTCGTTAAGGATCGCGTCGACCTTCAAAGTGTCGTAGCACTGAATGTTGTCGAAGCTGACGTCCCATGCGGTCAGGTCGGCACTTGGATCACGGATCGTGGCGCAGGAGATGCCTGTGGGTGTGGTGACGCCTCGAAGGGCGATTACATTGGAGTTGATTTCAGGGGCGTAGAAATCGTCGAGCGCAATCGGGCCAAGGCCAGAAGCGACCGAGGCATACGCCGGGTGCTTGTCGGACCATGCCGCGTATCCGCCAGCCTGGTGAATCACGCTGAAGATGCTGTTGGTGCGGACAAAATCCCACGGGAAGACCGGATTGCAGCCGTCATTTGGGTCGCGGACCAGCTTCTTGGGGTCGATGGAGGCAAAGCCGCCGTCGGTCAGAGACGCGCCCGGCGCGCCGCCGTTCAACTTGGTCTTGTCGAGGTCGATTCCTTCTTCATATTCGGTTCTGGTACCCGTCGGTGCCGCGAAGGGGGTGCAGGGACCAGCGGCTACGCCGTTACCGGTGGTTTTCGCTGGAGCATCGTAATTTCTGGAATAAGCGACATCGTAGTAGACGCCGGTTAAGGCCGGGCTTCCGCCGGTAACGATCGCGGTAAGGCCGGGGAAGGAATCGGATGGTTTTGAGGTGCTGGCGGCGACGTAGTTGATGCCCGTCTTGCCAAGGGCTGCAAGCGCCGGGCAATAAGGCGCGCCGCTATTGACGGTGCTGATGCCGTTGACGCAGTTTGCGAAATCAACAGCGTGCATTCCATCGACGCTGATCAAAAGGACGCGTTTGATGTGGCCGTGGTGGTGATCTTGCTCCTGCGAGATACCGGTGCCCACCAAACAGGCAGCTGCTAGGGAAAGTAGCGCAAGTGTCTTTTTCATTGTGACCTCGAGTTACGATGGTATGGAAGGCTATGTGACCGGAATGTTACGAGAAGTTGAATTGTTCGTGAAAAACGAGTAACCGGGCTGTGGAAAATGGGGTCTCGACGATTTGGCGGTGTCAACGTCGTTGCAGACGTGACCCTCGTGATTAAGGAGGATTCTGACTCGTCTTAGGACCGTTGAGCTCTTACTTCGCTTTCGCGAACCATTCCTCGAACCATTCGAGTGATCTCAGAGAATAGTCTCGCGCGTCCGCGGGCTTGATGAACATGTGTCCCTCGTTCGCATAGACGACCAGCTTCGTAGGCACATGCAGAGTGGTGAGAGCGTGCCACCATTCGACCGATTGCTCCATCGGGACTTCGCCATCGCGGTCACCGACCAGAATTAAGGTCGGCGTCTTCACGGCTTTGACGAAGTGCATGGGATCGCTTTTGGCATAGACGGCGGGGTCGTCATACACTGATGCACCGAAAAATGGAATCATCCACTCGTCGATATCGTTGAGCCCGTAATAGCTCAGCCAATCGGATAGGCCCGCGCCCGCAACTGCGGCAGCGAAGCGCTGGGTTTGAGTCTCGGCCCACATCGTCATGTACCCACCGTAGCTGTGCCCGCGGATGCCGATGCGTTTAGGATCGATGGGATACTGCTTGGCAATGGCGTCAATGCCAGCCGTGATGTCGCGATAATCGCCGCCGCCGAAATCCTTTACGTTGCCTTGCGTGAACGCTTCGCCCTGACCGTAGCTGCCACGCGGATTGGGGCAGAGGGCGAAGTATCCCATCGCTGAAAGCGGGGCCAGGCCGCGCTCGCCCCACTGAGGCGCGCATGCTGAGGATGGTCCTCCGTGCACGCTGACGACGAGTGGGTATTTCTTGCCGGGGTCGTAATCTTTGGGCAGCATTAACCATCCCTGGACTCGCATGTTGCCGTTCATCCAATGCAGGTTGCGCAGCTCGCCCCAGGCTGGCTTGAGATCGGCATTCAGACTGGTAAGCTGCTTCCATTTGCCGATTGGACCCACCCAGACTTCCGGCGGAGTACCGCCCGATTGGCGGACGATGGCGGTTGTGACTGCTGAGGAGGCCCCGGATGCGCTCCAAGCAGTGCTGGCAGGATAAGCCAATTCTTCGCCCTTCCATTGCGTTTGGATCGCGCCGCTTTTTGTGTTCACGCTGGCGAACCCAAAATTTCCATCGACGTCTTCGGCGAACGTTATGCGATCAGGAGCCGTCCACGCGATTGCGAATGGAGACGCTTTGATGTTGGGAGTGAGGTTTCGGGCTGCGCCCGTTGCGGTGGGGACTACGTGAATGTCGCCGCCGGTGGAACCCTCGTCGCTCATCAGTCCTTCGATGAATGCGACGTTGTTGCCGTCGGGCGAGACTCGCGGGTCGGCGAGTTGCAGCTTTGGCTTATAGATCTCGCGCATCTCTCCAGAGCCGGCGTTTACGAGATAAAGACGAGCGACCCACCAGTTCGCGTCGCCGGAACCATGGGCCGCAGTTGCTGCCCAGGCTTGGCTGTCACGAGTCCAGTCGTACTCGTAGACGTACACATCAGCGGGCGAGACTTGCGTGAGATGGTCGGTGCTGAGGTCGATGGTTGTAATACGCTGTTCGAATATCTTCTGGTCGATAACACCTGCCAGCGGCATCATCGGCTGGAGCGGACCTGCGACGCGCGGCATACCCTCGATGAAAAGAATCGCGAGCTTCGAACCGTCGGGAGAAAAGCGTGGGGCTTGGACGTAGCCTTTCAACTCCGCATGCTTCGCCGGAGCGCTGCCGTCGGCGGCGGCGATCCAGATTTGTGCAGAAGGGACGTCACCGGGAAGGTCGGCAATGAAGGCGATACGTTTGCTGTCCACCGACCAAACCACATCGCGCAGCGGGAGGTTGCCTTCGACTGCGATCGTCTGAGGAGATCCGCCACTGGCAGAAGTGACCGTAAGTTTGTCGTCCACAATGTAAGCAACTTGCATACCGTCAGGTGAGAGCGCAACCTCGCTGATCTTCTTGGCGTGAGGCATGGAGTCGATGACCGCGGCGGCGCGGGACGGGATTGAATCTTGCGCGAAAATGGGAGCGGAAATCAACAAGGCAGCAACGACGCCGAACAGAAGAGGACGGCGAGAGCGCGGGTTCGTTCGTGGATGCATGGCGGAAGGAGTATAACTGACCGGAATCTCGTCCCGCATCTTCCCCCGCCAAGCCGCCTCCGCGTATCCTCAAGTTCGCTTGATGCGAAAGCATTCCCTATGAAGTCCATCCCACACGTCGCCGTGGTCGGAGCCGGTGCCTTCGGAGGCTGGACCGCGCTTCATCTTCTTGAGCGCGGAGCTCGCGTTACTTTGCTCGACGCTTGGGGTCCGGGAAATTCGCGCGCATCTTCGGGAGGCGAGACTCGCATCCTGCGCGGGACTTATGGTCCGGATCAGCCCTATACGAGGCTCGCCGCGCGAGCTCTCAGACTGTGGTCCAAATACGAACGGCGATGGAAACGTCAATTCCTGCACCGCACGGGCGTTCTTTGGATGGTCAGCAGCCACGATGACAGCTTCGAGCACGAGTCTTTGACAATGCTTCGCGAAGCCGGAATCGGGTTTCAGGAACTCTCCACTGCACAGATGAAGAAACGTTGGCCGCAAATTAATTTTGCGGATGTGCGGTGGGGAATCTTTGAGCCGGAGTGCGGATATCTCGACGCTCGCGTGAGTTGTCAGGCGGTGGTTCATGCTTTCGTGGCTGGAGGCGGTGCGTACCGGCAAGTCGCGGTCCCGGGTAAAGGTCTGGAGAACGCACCTTTTCGCGGCTTGACGCTTTCCGATGGCTCGCAGCTCAAAGCTGATTACTATGTTTTCGCTTGCGGGGCATGGCTCGGCAAATTGTTTCCTGAAACTGTGGGTGACTTGATTCGTCCGACCAAACAGGACATTTTTTTCTTCGGGCCTCCCGCGGGTGACTCGCGCTTCACGGATGCGCATCTTCCGGTGTGGGGCGATCATGGGAAACGATTTTTGTACGGTATCCCCGGCAGCGGACGCCGCGGCTTCAAGGTGGCCGACGACACGCGCGGTCCAGCTTTCGATCCGACGAGCGGAGAGCGCACTATCACTCCGTCCACGCTAAAGCGCGTGCGCGAATATCTTGCTTTTCGCTTCCCGGCGATGAAAGATGCTCCGCTGATCGAGACGCGCGTGTGCCAGTACGAGCAAACTGCCGACAGTCACTTCGTTCTGGATCGGCATCCCCAAATGGATGACGTTTGGCTGGTGGGCGGAGGGTCTGGGCACGGGTTTAAACATGGGCCGGCGCTGGGAGAAATGATGGCGGAGTTGATTCTGAGAGATGGCGAACCGGACAGGGTTTGGTGCCTGTCGCGATTTCCAAAGGCAAGAAGCTAAACACAGGAGGACGCAGGGTTCACCGGGTAATTCTCTGGACCCCTCTCGCCTACTGGATCTGAATCACGCTCGCCGATTCGCCCGCCTTAATCTCCGCTACCCGAGCTGCGACGTTCCGGGCGAATGCGAAGATCGATTTGGCATGCGGCGAATTTTCGCCTTCGAGCACCACCGGCTTTCCGCCGTCGCCGGACTTGCGCACTTCGGGATCGAGCTCAATGTTTCCGAGAAACGACACGCCGTACTGCTGCGCCATCTTCTCGGCGCCCCCTCGGGAAAAAATATCGATCTCATGATTGCAGTGGGGGCACGTGAAGAAGCTCATGTTCTCAACCACGCCAACTATATCCACTTTCATCTGTTTGAACATTTCGATGGCTTTGCGCGCATCCTGCAGCGAAACGTCTGAGGGCGTTGAAACCACGACCGCACCTGTCAGCGGAACGTTCTGCACCAGCGACAAGGCGATGTCGCCGGTGCCGGGCGGCAGGTCAACGATCATGTAGTCGAGCTGTCCCCACTCGACCATTCCCAGGAATTGCTTCACGATCTGGTGCAGCATGGGACCGCGCCAGATGATCGGCTTGTCGCCGGGATTGAGGAATCCAACGGAAATTACTTTCAGACCGAACGCCTGCATCGGCTCGATGCGATTTTCTCCAACCATTTTTGGCTGACCGCTTACGCCGAGCATCAGTGGGACGTTGGGACCGTACACGTCAGCATCGAGCAGGCCGACTTTGTGCCCCATCTGCGCCAGGGCAACGGCGAGGTTTACCGACAGCGTGGTCTTTCCCACACCGCCCTTTCCCGAACCTACAGCAAGGATGACGTCTACTCCGGGCAGAGGCTGCGGTCCCGGCGCAGGCTGACCGGGATGAGGAGGCATGTGTGCGTTCAAGGATCACACTCCGATAAAATAAATTAGACGGTGTCGAACCCTTGATTATACAGAGGAATGCTGGGCTTCAGAGGACCCCCATCCTTGCGTTCTTTTATTAAGAACCTTACCGGGACCACGATTTAACGCTTGGCCTTCCGCCGTCGCTCCAGTTCTGCGCGCCGGATCTCGCGCCGCCGTCCGGCATCGTCATAGCGACGCCGCTGTTCATCGGTCTCCGGAATTATCGGCGCGACTTTTAGGTGGTTCCCGTTAGCATCGACGGCCACGAACGTCAGGTGGGCGGAGGCCACGTGCTGTGACTTGTCGACGATGTAATTCTCCACAAAAACTTTTACGCCCACTTCCATCGAAGTCTGAAACACGCGGTTCACCGAGGAGCGCAGAATAACCAGATCGCCCACCCGCACTGGGACCAGAAAGTCGATGTGATCGACCGAGGCTGTCACGGCGTAGCTTCGCGAATGACGATGAGCGGCCATCGCTCCGGCCAGATCGATCCAGTGCATCAGGCGGCCGCCCAACAATGCGCCCAGGGGGTTGGCATCATTGGGCAGGACAATTTCTGCCATCTCCGATTGCGAATCGCACACTGGACGGGGAGTCAGCATTTCCTGATTCATAGTCTTCCTTGTTCTCTGTGCAGGCAGGTTGATGGAACGAAATTCGTATCAGCTGGCCAGGGCAGGGTTCACTTCATGCCTCTTTCTCTTCTCAATGTACGATTGCAGAAAGCATTCCGCCAGGCGCTGCACGCGACTATCGCGATGAGTTGACTGCCAGCGCGCCGCCGGTGCGTCAAAAGTCAGAGTGCCGTGCTCCACGGGACGATGGTCACGCTCGCAGACATAACGAATCTGAATTTCCCCGCCGACTAAATTCTTACCGTCACTGGGAATGGTTCGCGCCCCGAATCGGACGGAGTCCCATACACGTTCCCGCGGCAAACGCCCACAGCCTTTGGCGTAGCCCAGGTTGCAAAAGTCCCGCAGTTCTTCTGGCGATGGAACTGCATTTTCATGTCCAGGCGACGTGCAGTGTCCGTTCCATCCACATCCCAGCGGAAGCCGGTTCGGATGCAGCCAGGCAACGTTCTCCAATTTCTCCACCGGCATGAAAAATGGACACGCCAACGACAGCCTCCCGCCTACCAGAGATTTCACGACTGCCTATTCTACTCATCGTGCTCAACACAAGCCACTGTGCCTATGATCATGATCACGGCGAAGACGACGGTTATACTAAGCTTGGTCTCACCCGACACTTGAGCACTAAGAATCTAGAAGTGAGAATTGCTTATGGACCGCATCGCCGCTCTCAACGACATTCTTACGCAGCATCCAAACGATACCTTCGCCCGCTATGGTCTGGCGATGGAGTACTCGAAGCAGGGCGACCTTGACCGAGCCCTGGCGGAATACTCGATCCTGATCAAACACAGTCCCGATTACACTCCGGGATATTTCATGGCCGCCCAAACCCTGGTTCGCGCCGACCGTGCCGCGGAAGCGAAGACGATGCTGACGGAGGGCATCGCCTCGGCACGCCGCACCGGCAACCTCCACGCCCAATCTGAAATGGAAGCGATGCTGGCAGAGTTGGGATGATCTCAAGTCCGGCGAAAGAGCGAAGAGCTTTTCACAGCTGCCGTTCTGAGTTTATTAGTCTTCTGATATCCACCGATACGAATCACTTCGCCATCCTCTCCATCACCCGCTCCACGATGACCGGAAATAGCTGATAGATCTTCACTGGAATGTGCATCGTCCACGGCACGATCACTTCTCTCTTCTGCTTTATGTATCCCTGCAGCGTAGCCCGAGCTACGCGCTCGGCGGTGATGCCGCGCACCGAAGCCGGACGAACTCGCTTCAATTCATTTCCCTGGACGGCATTCTCCCCAAAGTCCGTACGCACATATCCCGGACAGACCGTCAGCACCCCGATCCCATCGTTTTTCAATTCGACGCCAGCCGCCTTGCCGATCGCATTCATGGCGAACTTGGTCGCACTGTAAGCGGCATGAAACGGAATCGGAATATGCCCCGCCACGCTCGAGATATTGATGATCGCGCCGCCGCCCTGTTGGCGCATCACCGGAATGACCGCCTGCATCGCCGCTACTGCACCGAAGAAATTCGTCTCAAACATTTCCCGGCAGGCGGCCATATTCATCTCAGCCACAGAATCAAGCAGGCCATGGCCCGCATTGTTCACCCAAACATCGATCCTCTGAAAATGATGGAGGGTGAGTCCGATGGCTCGGTCAATGTCCTCACGATGTCTGACGTCGCAAGCCATGGCCAGCGTTCGCTCGGTGTGCCCCACCCGTCCGCGGGCAGCTTCTACCCGGCCCGCATCGCGCGAGAGCATCACCAGGGTCGCGCCTTGATCGGCGAAACATTTCGTAATCGCTTCGCCGATGCCCATCGAAGCGCCGGTAACCACCACAATTTTCCCTGCAAGTTCCATGGAGTGCTTTTATCCCTCCGCATCTTGCGGAGTCAAGCCCTGCGGTACAATCAGAAACAGTCCGCTCATTGGCGCGACTCCTCGCGCCCACGGAGACTGCTTGGCTGCCCTGATCCCCCTGTTCCCACTCGATGTCGTGCTGTTGCCCAGCACTCCCCTGCCGCTGCACATTTTTGAGCCCCGCTACAAAGAAATGATCGCTGAATGTCTTGCCCAAGATCGCGCTTTCGGGGTGGTGCGAGCGCTCGAGCAAGGTGTGGCCGACGTGGGATGCATGGCGGAAATCGTCAGCATCGTGAAAGAGTATCCTGACGGCCGTCTTGACCTGGTCACCGAAGGTCGCAAGCGCTTCGAAATTGTTGGGATCAACCAGGATCGTTCTTTTCTGCGGGCGGAAGTTCTCATGATCGAAGATGAGCCCGGGGCGCCCCCGCAGGAAGAGGCTTCCAGGGCAGTTCAGCTTCATTCGGAACTTTTAGCGATTGCGGGTGCGAAACAAGATCTTTCTGAAGTCGATCCTGCATTGCTCTCTTTCAATCTGGCTGGCTCCCTGCCTCTCGATCTGGATTTCAAACAGAAATTGCTGTCTCTGCGCTCCGAGCCTGAACGACTTTCTTTACTGATTACATATCTTCAAACTGTCATTCCCAACCTCCAGCGCGCCGCGCGTGCCCGGGCAAAAGCTGGAGGCAACGGGCACGTGCACTGAGTTCCAAACTCGCACCCTCGTAAACCCGCGTATAATCCAGAAAAGTATTTGCCTTGGGGGTTCCTCATGAGTCTTCCTCGCACGCTCGGCGAATTGCGTCGCAGTACTTTTTCCGAAGAACGTTTGCGCATCCGCCGCGTGAAAGACGAACTCCGGGACAATCTCATCACCCGGTTGTGTCAGCACGACGATGCCAGCATCTTTCCCGGCATTGTTGGATACGACGACACCGTGGTGCCACAGATCGTGAATGCCATCCTCTCGCGGCACAATTTTATTCTGCTCGGGCTGCGGGGACAGGCGAAAAGCCGCATCCTGCGGGCATTGACGACCTTGCTCGATCCGCACATGCCCTACCTCGCCGGCTGCGAGATCCGCGACAACCCGTACGCCCCCATCTGCCGCCGTTGCCGTGAAGAAGTGGCGCGCCTTGGCGATGATGTGGCAATTTCTTATCTCACACCCAACGATCGCTATGTGGAAAAACTGGCCACCCCCGACGTCACCATCGCCGACCTCATCGGCGACATCGATCCCATCAAAGCCGCGCGCGGCGGCCACGAACTCTCGAGCGAATTCACAGTTCACTACGGCCTGCTGCCTCGCGCCAATCGCGGCATCTTCGCCGTGAATGAGCTTCCCGACCTGGCGGGAAAAATTCAGGTGGGCCTGTTCAACATCATGCAGGAAGGCGACGTGCAGATTAAGGGATATCCGATTCGGTTGCCGCTCGATCTCGCAATCGTGTTCAGCGCAAATCCCGAAGATTACACGGCCCGGGGAAAAATCATTACGCCACTCAAGGACCGAATCGGCTCTGAGATTCGCACCCATTATCCCGCCACTGTGGAGGAAGGCATCGCCATCACAGCGCAGGAAGCATGGACCAGCCGCAACGCCCACCCTTCGCACATGCCCACCTACATTCAGGAAGTGATCGAGCGCATCGCCTTTGCCGCCCGCGAGGATAAGAAAATTGACAAGCGCTCCGGTGTCAGCCAGCGCCTGCCGATTTCCGCGATGGAAAATGTCGTCTCCAACGCCGAGCGCCGGGCGCTCCGCAACGACGAAAAACTTGTCGTGCCCCGCGTCAGCGACGTATACGCGGCGTTGCCCGCCATCACCGGCAAACTTGAACTCGAATACGAAGGAGAGATGAAGGGGGCTGACTTCGTCGGCCGTGAATTGATCCGCGCCGCCATCGCCAAGACCTACGACGAATACTTCACCGGCGCCAACGTGCAGCAGATCGTGCAGTGGTTCGACCTAGGGGGCGAGATTCAGTTATCCGATTCTGTATCCGCTGTCGAAGCGCTGGAGAACTTGAAAGAAATTCAGGGTTTGGTGGAGAAACTCGGTCCGCTTGGGGTCTCGCAGAAAGAAAGCCCGGAGCAGCAAGTGTCCGCCGCCGAGTTTATTCTGGAAGGCCTGCACGCGCACAAACGTATTGGCCGCAACGAGGAGCGCGTGTTCAAAGCTGGAGAGAAGAAGGCCGAACCGCGAGAGCGGGACAAGGCATTCGAGAAGGAAGAACCACCGTACCGACAGAGGCGGCAATTCAATTAGTGTAGACGTTGCTTCGAAGGTCCAGGTGGCAGCGGCGAACAGCAGCAAGTTACGTTTCTAGTGCAATGAAACGCATTCGCTATTCCAAATACGTTCCTGACCCCGCGGGCGAAATGAGCATGGAAGACCTGCTCGGCGCGCTCTCCGACTACCTGTTGCAGAGCGGCTTCCAGAGCGATATGTGGTACGAAATGCCCGAGGGTGAGCAAACCCTGGACGACCTCAAGCGTGCCATTGAACAAGCCCTGATGGAGGGCGACACTTTCGACGATGACATGCGGCAACGCCTGCAGGAAATGGCGGCGGACGGCCAGCTGGACGAACTCATCGAAAAGTTGATCGAACGGATGCAGCAGGAAGACTACATCTCCATCGACCAGCCGCCCGACCCATCCCGCCCGTCAGGCGCGGGCGGACAAGTCGGCGAAAACCAGCGGCAGGCAAAATTTGAAATCACCGACAAGAGCCTGGACTTCCTCGGCTTCAAGTCTCTGCGTAACCTGCTGGGCTCGCTCGGCAAATCCAGTTTTGGACGGCACGACACTCGCGACCTCGCGACTGGCATCGAAGCCAGCGGGTCTTCTAAAACCTATGAGTTCGGCGACACTCTCAATCTCGACATCACCGCCACGCTTTCCAACGCCATCCAGCGCGAAGGGCTGTCTCTGCCGCTCAACATCGAATACTCCGACCTACAGGTGCATCAGTGCGAGTACCAGTCTTCGTGCGCCACGGTGCTCATGCTGGACTGCTCGCATTCGATGATTCTTTACGGCGAGGACCGTTTCACTCCCGCGAAGAAAGTTGCGATGGCGCTCTCGCATCTCATCCGCACGCAGTATCCCGGCGATTCTCTGTCGCTCGTGCTCTTTCACGACTCCGCCGAAGAAGTTCCGCTTTCGCAACTGGCGCGCGTCAAGGTCGGTCCCTACTACACGAATACGCGCGAAGGGCTGCGTCTGGCACAGAGAATTCTGCAGCGTCAAAGAAAAGACATGAAGCAGATCGTCATGATCACTGACGGCAAACCCTCCGCCCTCACGCTCGAAGACGGACGCATCTACAAAAACGCCTTCGGTCTCGATCCCCTGGTGGTCAGCCAGACACTCGAAGAAGTATCGAAGTGCAAGCGCGCCGGCGTCCTCATCAATACGTTCATGCTCGCGTCAGATTATGGATTGGTGCAATTCGTCCAGAAAGTCACCGAGATGTGCCGCGGCAAAGCCTACTTCACCACGCCCTACACGCTCGGGCAATATCTGCTGATGGATTACATGTCGAGAAAGACCAAAACAATCCATTAAGCGGGTGTATCTCGAACTTGCAATACCCTGTGCTCCCCCTGTGCCCTCTGTGTTAAAGATTTTCCCGCGCCCCAACTGCTGATACTCTTTATTGTTCATGGCAAATTGCATTCGATGCGGCCGCCAGCTTCCCGGCTTTACCTTCGGCAAGAAGATCTGCCAGTGGTGCGTGCAGCACGAGAAGTATCAGCGCGGCGAAATCGTTGAAGATGCGAAACAGCCCGTGATGCGCACACCGTGGGTCCGAAGCGGCGAATCTTCTATCGGACTCACTCAGATAATCTTCGGCATCAATGTGGCGGTGTTTCTCGGTATGGCGCTAGCAGCCTCCACCGTGATGGACTTCTCGCCTCAAGAGACGATTCGCTGGGGTGCAAACTGGGGACCACTCACTCTCAGGGGAGAATGGTGGAGATTGCTCACATGCGTCTTCGTCCACGGGGGCATCATCCACATCGCGTTCAACATGTGGTGCCTGTGGAATCTTGGCGCTCTTGCTGAATCGCTTTATGGCCGTTGGACCTATGCCGCGATTTATCTCGTTTGCGGAGTGGGCGCGAGCCTCGCCAGCCTGGCATGGCATCCCGGCGCACCCAGCGTGGGCGCCTCGGGAGCCATCTTCGGACTGGCTGGCGCGCTTATCGCAGCCTTCAAGTTAGGCGAGTTCTCGGTGCCGCGCTCCGCACTCTCTGGCACCCTGCGCAGCCTGGCAATGTTCGTCATTTACAACCTGATTTTCGGAGCTGCAATCGGCACCACTGACAACGCGGCACACGTCGGCGGCCTCGTCACGGGACTGATTCTCGGTGCGCTGATCGCCGTCCTCGCTCCCCAACACGATCGTGATGTTCGCCGGGTTGCTATTTTCGCCGCTGTAACTCTCGTCATGGCCGGTGGGGCAGCCGAACTGGCGCATTATCATGGCCTGCCCCTGCGCCTGGGCCGGGCCTCGACCTTAGTGGAAGACGGCAAATCGGACCGCGTCGTCGGGCAATTGGAGAAAATCGTCAAGCAGCGTCCTAACTTCGTCCCCGCGCGTTTTGATCTGGCGCAGGCATACTTTAACCAAGAGGCATACGCGAAGGCTGAAACAGAGCTGAAGGGCGTACTTGAACTCGAGCCGCAACACGCCGGCGCCCGTGCTCTACTAGGGATGGTGTATCTGAACGAGAATCGACCGCAGGAGGCGAAAGATAGTTTCGCCCAACTGCTCACGCAGGACCCAAACAACGCCGAGGCTCACTTCGGGCTCGGCCTGGCGCTTGCCGCTGAAGATCATCATCAGGCTGCCATCGAAGAGTACAAAAGCGCCGCCCGCATCGATCCCCGATCTGCTGGCGTCAATTACAACCTTGGTATCTCCTACGCGGAATTAAATCAGACGGACAATGCCATCGCCGCGTATCTCAAAGAGCGGCAGCAAAGCGGCGACGATTACGAACTGGAAGCCGCGCTGGCCTCCGCCTACCAAGTCAAGGGCTTAACGCAACAAGCTCAGGAAGCAAGAAACCAAGCGTCGCATCTGAAAGGTGCTGGACAGTAAACAGACTCGCATCGATATAAGTCGGCCCTTGCCGCAGCTAGCTCTTCAACTCCCCTACCGCCCGCCAAGCCTGGTTGATCGCCTCGTCTGTATAGGCGTAGGCTCCGGCGTCGGCGTTGGCGATTGCGATTCGACCGTAAGTCTTTCGCGCTACCTCGCACGGAATCTCGCCGCCTTCCAGCCAGAAGGAATCCCAGAGCGAGTTGTATTCGTAAGCGTAACCGTGCGGCCAGCGGTTCACTGTGATGGCGGCGATGTCACGCGCGGGATCGAAGCCTCCCGCCCCGAGCGTGCGGGCAAGCTGGTCGCGGATCTTGCGTTCCATGGTTTCAAATGTGGTGTTGAACAATTCAATGCGGCCTGCGCTGTGCTGATCCCGTGCGGGCTTTCCCGGTTTACAGGGAGTTTTCATCATGTGAACCACGATTGGCTCCTCGGGTTTGCGGGCGCATTCATAGCCGCCAAGGCTCACTGCCAGATCAAGGGCCACGCGGGTGTGATAACTGCCTGGAGCATAGATCGCATTCGTGTTCAACTTCTGAAACGATGTCCAGTTGTGCAGCGCCACGTTGGTATAGAGCAAGGGAACTTTCTGCGCCGAGGCCAGAGCGTCCCTTTGCTTTTGCGGGAGTTCTTCGCAGATGTAGGGGATCACCACGTGCCAGCATGCCAGAATGCAATTCTTCGCCTTCGCCGTGTACACCTTGCCTCCACGCGCGTAGGCCACTTCAACTTCTTTCGCGGTGGCAGCGTCCCCCACATGTTTCACGCGCACCGCAGTGCTGTTGAGCCGAATCTTCACGGACGAGGCCGCCGAGTCCAGCTTGGAATATTTTGCCTTCGCCAGGATGACGTCTGTAGCGGAGTTACCCGCAATCACATCCGGGATCAATTTACGCACGAGCAGCCGCGCGATGGTGGCATTGCCATCCGGGAAGTGAAAAAAATACTTCTCTGCCTCTTCATTTGGAATCGCGTCGCGATTCATTCCTCTGCCGGGCGCGGGATCGAGTTTCATGCCATCGAATCCAGGGAGATCCTCGCCCCACGCATCTTGCGCGGAAATGGCGTCAATCCCTAAACCGAATGTGGGATGCAGCACGGGCTGGTAGAGCTTTACCACGTCCTCATGAACTTTGACTGCGTCCCTGAGAAAACTGGTATAGCTCATACGCGCCAGCTTTGCTTTCTTCTCCGTAGAACTGAGGCCGGGCAGGTAGTCGGTGGCGTCGTGATGCAGGCGGTCCAGATCGCTCTTGGCCGGTGCGGCAAGCGGCGCTTCCGCTAGAAAGCGCTTCCACGTCTCTCGATCAGCGGCCGCCACGTAGTCCCTTTCGCCGCCTTTCAACGAGGGCGGACCGAGCGCCAGCCGGTCCACGCCGAAGGTTTCTTTATCGAAGAAGATTTTCGAATCGAGACCGAGCGAATGATACAGATTCGCGTCGTGATATTTGGGATAAGAAGCGACGTCGATGCCCAGCTCTTCGATCAGGCCGCGAGCTTCTTTGCTGTATGGCGCCGGACTCTCGATCGAATACGTACCGCCGTAGCCCAGGCGAAACGCGTTGCCCACGCGAAACTCATTGCGCTTGGCGTGGCCGCCAAAGTCGTCGTGGTTATCGAGGATCAGGATGCGGACGCCCGCGCCTGCAGACTTGCGATAGAAATGCGCGGCGGAGAGGCCGCTGATGCCGCCGCCTACGATGATGAGGTCGTAAGTTTCACCGGTGTCTTGCGGCGGGCCTGCGGAATCCCAGAAAGTGCCGTCGCGCAACGAGTGCGCAGCATCGAACGAGCCGGGATGACTTCCGCGCAATCCGGTGAGTGCAGGCGGATAGTATGCGGGCGACTTCTCCGGATCTAAGTCAGCCGCGGCGAAAAGATGCCGGGGCATCATGGCGGCCCCGGCGGTGACGGCCACGCCGTTAAGGAAATCACGGCGCGTGATGTTGCGCTTCATACCGAGTTCGCGGTCGGTTTGGTCGCTCATCTTCGTGAGTAGCCTAAGCAGTGAGTAGGCAAGCCCTGAATTCTATCCGTCGGCTTTCTTGACGGCGAGTTCTGCGCCCTGGAATCCGATGCGGCTGTGGGTTCCGTCGCAGAATGGTTTGTTCACCGAGCCGCCGCAGCGGCATAGAGAAAACGCGGGCTTGCCGGTGAGATCGTACGGCGTGCCATTAACGTCGACGAGTTCTACGGAGCCTTCGGGCGCCTCCACGCGGTAAGGACCATTGGGACGAACAGTGATTTTAATTTGAGCCATAGTTTGATTCCTCCAACCTTACGAGATTCTAGTAAGGATACAAGATACCACCAAGATGGAAGCAGTGTCGCGAGGCGAAGGCGAGCAGGTACCTCTGGGGTCTGAAACTCTGACTGGTAGGGAACTGCCTATAGCGGAGCCGGTACCGCTACGCCACCGCAAGCGGAGAGCAAAACTAGATCGGCAGCTCTTGGCTAGTTGGGAAGTGATGTTGTTCGCGGCCGACTTTGCCGTCATACAGGGTCGTCATCTTGAACAGTTCGAGGCGGCCGTCGGAGGCGAGGAAGCGGCATTGATCGCGCAAGGCTTGCATTTCAGCGGAGGCCAGCGGTTGGAAATTCACAGCGACTCTCAGATTCTGCTCGAGGACTTGCATGGTGTCTACGCCGCTGATCGTTGTGGCTACTGGCAAGCTCATGGCATAGCGGAGTCCTTGTTCAGGAGTGACTGCGCCGTGGCGTACGAGTTCGCCGCTGCCTCCCAGACTTTTCATGCCGAGGGCGGCGATACCGCGACGGGTGGCTTCAGGCAGGACGTGATTTTCGAAACTGCGGAAGGTAGCGTCGCAACAGTTCAGCGGCATCTGTACGGTATCGAAGGGAAATTCGTGAGACAACACCTTCAAGTGGATCTCGGGATCTTTGTGGCCGGTGAATCCAACAAAGCGAACCTTACCTTGTTGCTTCGCGGCGAGCAGGGCTTCGGCAGCGCCGTTGGGAGCGAAGATTAAGTCGGGATCGCTATCGTAAACCACTTCATGTATCTGCCAGAGATCGAGATGATCGGTCTGCAGGCGGCGAAGAGATTCCTCGAGCATGCGCAGGGCGATTTTCTTGTCGCGTCCGTGGGTGCAGACTTTTGTCATCAGGAAAGCCTGATCCCGCTTGCCTCTTAGCGCCTTGCCGAGACGCTCTTCGCTGAGGCCGTCGTGGTATTCCCAGGCGTTATCAAAGAAAGTCACGCCGTGATCGAAGGCCTTGGCCACAATTTCGTTCGCAGCCTCATCGGTTTCTGCCGAGCCCAGATGATAGCCGCCGAGGCCCATGGCGGAAACCTGGACGCCGGTGCGTCCGAGCGGCTTCTTCGGCACCTGTCCATCTGGAACCGGTTGCGATTGAGCGGGTTGTGGCTGTGCCAAGCTGTCTCCTGCAATGAGGGGCGCCGCTCCCAGCACGGCGGCTCCTTTGATAAATCTGCGGCGATTCCATTCAAAGTTCGAAGCCACGACGTTCTCCTAAAGCAGTGCTGCCTAGAATTTTCTTTCCGGAAACGGGTGCCCGGTGTTCTGCGTGGCTCCCAGCATGTCCTGGACTTCGGACTGTTGTGTATCGAGCGGAAATCCGTGGGCGAGACGCGCCTCCGGGTTGTCGAACTTCAACGACAGTTTGTAGAGTTCGTACCTGCCGTCGGCGGCGTCCTGTTTGCAGCGGTCCCGGAGTTCGTTCATCTCCGATTCCGTCATAGGTGTAAAGTTCTGGGCGATGCGCAGATTCTGGTGGAGTACCTCCAGGCTGTCGATGCCGGTGATCGTGGTGGTGACTGGCAGGCTCATGGCATAGCGCAGAGCTTCTTCGGCGGTGATTACGCCGTGCTTGATGGCTTCGCCGTGTCCGTTTAATGGCTTCATTCCGAGAACCGCGAGGCCACGTTTGTTGAGCTCGGGGAGCACCTGCTTTTCGAAGCTGCGAAAATTAGAGTCGAAGGCGTTCAGGGGCATCTGCACTGCATCGAAGGGAAATCCGGTGTTTAACATTGCGAGATGAACCTTGGGATTCTGGTGACCGGTGAATCCGAGGAAACGCACTTTGCCATCTTTCTTGGCCTTTTCCAGGGCTTCGGCTGCGCCGTTTTTGCGGATGAAGAGTTCGGCGTCGTTATCGAAAGCCATCCCGTGAACTTGCCAGAGGTCGAGGTGGTCGGTCTGTAGACGGCGCAACGATTCTTCCAGCATCTGCAAAGCGAGGCTGGCGTCACGGCCGTGGGGGCAAGTTTTCGTCATTAGGAAAACTTTGTCTCGGCGGCCCTTCAGGCCAGCGCCCATCCAGATTTCGGTTTTGCCGCGGCGATACTCCCAGCAATTGTCGTAGAAGGTGATTCCGCCGTCGACTGCCTGGTGGATAATTTCGACCGCAGTTCTTGCATCCGGGGCGTCTCCGAGGTGATGGCCTCCAAAGCCAAGAGCGGAAATTCTGACGTCAGAGTGACCGAACTTTCGCAGGGGGATAGTTGCGCTGGAGGTTTGTGGCATGGATTTTACCTGGAAGAATCATTCCTCCGAACTGGCTCCGAATGGGGTTGAGATGCAGCCGTGGAGAGGCTGGTTGCGCTAAAACCAGGGATGACGAAGTCCGAACGCTCTTGACGGCTAACCACAAAGTCAAAGGCGGCGGGCAAGAGCGCCTGCTCCACAGCGGGACGGTCTCAGGCTGCCAGAGAGTTGGACTGGAGGAGGCTGCGGTAGAGCTCGAGGTAGTCGTCGATCATCCGTTTGGCGGTGAAGCGTTCCCGGGCGCGCGCAAAGGCGCGATCGGCATAGGCGTGGCGCAAGGGGCGGTCGGAATCGAGCTGGGCAAGAATGGCAGCCAGGCTGCTCGCGCTGTTGGTGCGGAAGTAGAGTGCGGCGTCGCCCCAGACTTCGCGGAAGCTTGGGATATCGTTGGCAACGATGGCGCAGCGGGAGAAAGCGGCGTCTAGAGCGGCCATGCCGAGCGGCTCGTAACGCGGAGTGGCGGCATAGACGGCGGCGCGGCTGTAGAGCGCGCGCAGTTGCGACTCAGTCTGAGGGCCGCGGATGGCAACCGTGGCCTGGCTGGTGGAGACTTTCACGTCCGCGCGGATGGGAATGCGCGGGACCGGCACGGTTTGCTCGGCGCCTACGATGCATATCGGGAACGGATGGCTATGTTGAGTAAGCAGGAAGACCTGCTTGCCGGCATCCACCAGGCGGCCGACGGAGAGAACCGAGTCGTCTTTACTGATGTAGGGATTGAAGAAGATGGGATTACGTCCAGGATAGATTATGGCGGCGCGACGCGGCCGGCTGTACGTGGAGATAATGCTGTTAAGCATACAGGCCGACGGCGCGACCACAGCGTCGGCCGCAGTGATGCCACAAATGATGGTATCGCGATACCACTTGAGCCAGCGCGTGGGTTGAGGAGTGCAACCTTGCACAGCCTGCGCCCAACTGATCAGGTCCCCGTGAGCCATCACTACGCGGGGGACATCGACCGGAAGATTGCCGTGGCAGAACTGGTGGAGCTGAAGCAGATCGGGATGAACTTCGCGGACCAAGCTTGCCAGAAATTCGGAGGATTCGGAGAGGTCCTGCGGAGCTTCGTCCATCCACTCCAGGCGGAAAGCCGTGGGACGGTATTCGAGGCCGTGAAGGTGATCCATCCAGGAAGTTTGATCGGGGAGAGGGATCTCGCCGAAAGTGACGAGCGTGACGCGCACGCCGCGCGTAACCAGTCCCGTAACCAACTCGCGAGCGTAGGTCCAGGAGCCGGACAGCGTGTCGGCTGTGACCAGAACGTGCAAGAAGCCTCCTGGAGCTGCGGGATGCTGCGATGGGAGCAGGATCCGGCGCTGCGCTGCCCCATTTTAGTGCAGAAAGTGGCTAAGCAGGAAACACTTTCTGGGCGGCGATCCTGCCGTTGTGAATGCTCGGCGCTCCGTTCTCAACGCGGATGCAGCCGTCGTAGGGAGCGGTCGGTTCGCTCCGAGCCTCAAGCGCACTTCGCGGGCCAGATCGTCGACGGCTCGTATTTTTTCCGCCGCAGGTCCGGGCACTCCTGGGACGGACATGGCCAGTTCGCCGGAGAGCAGCATGGATGTGAGGCTTTCACACATTTCGCTGCGAAACTGTTGCTCAACGGCGCTCCCAGCCTCAGTCTTCTTCCGCTTGCGCCGGTGTAGCGCGGAACGGACTTCCGCACCAACCGCTCGCCACTAATTGCGAAGTTGAGGTAGACGGGAAACGCTGTGCCCAGATGCTCGAGCACCAGGCCGCTTTCGGCCGGCTCGTTTTCCAGAAGGAATTGATCGATGACGACTGCGGAAACTGCCTGTTCGCGCGGCCGGGCGACCGCTTTCGGTAAATTTTCAGCCGAATGGGTCTGCTTGCCGGTGGAATCTTGTAGGGTGGCTGCGCACTCTAGGCCGCCTGCCGACGGTGTTATGAGTAAGATCATGGCTACATCTACAGCACGCAGGCATCACGCGCGCAGCCGTTGAAAGGACGGGAGTTATGAAACCGAAAGCTTTGTGTCTCCCACTGTCGGATCTCGGAACCGGACCGAATTGAATTCCCAATCGGATGTGACTTCTTAAGCCTGCGCCGCGTAGTCCTTTAGCTTGCGGTAGAGAGTGGTTTTTCCGATGCCGAGCAGGCGCGCGGCCTGCAGCTTGTCACCATTCAGTTCCGCGATAGCACTAAGAATCGTAAGCTTTTCTAATTCCGCCATGGGGACGATTTTGTTGTGACCGTTTCCATTACCATTGCCAGGCATGATTATCGCCCTGCTGGCAATTGCTGGCGGCAGGTCAGGAACATGAATGAGGGGTCCGCTAGTGAAGGCACAGGTGCGTTCCAAACAGTTTTCGAGTTCGCGAACGTTGCGTGGCCAGTCATACGCCAACATGACTTTGATGGCTTCGTCGCTGAGAATCTTTTCCTGAGCCGAAGCGCGTGAGGCGCGTTCCAAGAAGTGAGCGATCAGGAGAGGGATATCCTCACGACGCTCGCGCAGGGGTGGGATGCGAAGGTTAAGAACGTTGAGGCGAAAATAAAGGTCACGCCGGAAAGCGCCTTCAGTGACAGCCCGCTCCAGATCACGCTTGGTGGCAGCCAGGATACGAACGTTAATGGGGATGCGGCGAGTGCTTCCGACGGGACGGATTTCCTTTTCCTGAATGGCGCGCAGAAGTTTGGATTGAAGGTCGACGGGAAGTTCGCCGACTTCGTCGAGGAATACCGTTCCGCCTTCGGCGATGGCCAGCAGTCCGTCTTTGGCTTGGTTGGCACCGGTAAACGCTCCACGGACATACCCGAACAGCTCGCCTTCAATCAGCGTGGAGACGAGCGAGCCGCAGTCGACGGGAATGAAAGGCTTGTCGCGAAAAGGTCCGGAGTAATGGATGGAACGCGCGACCATTTCTTTTCCCGTGCCGCTTTCACCAAGAATCAATACGGGATGTGAGCTGTTGGCGGCTTTGGAGATGATGCGGTAAAGCTTCTCCATCTCTGGAGCGCGGCCGATGAGGCCACCAAACCCCTGCTTGGATTTGAGCTTTTCGCGCAGTATCCGATTTTCGGTCTTCAGCTTGAGGTGGTCGGAGACACGATCCAGCAACAATTTGAGTTCGTCCATACTAAAAGGCTTGGTGACGTATTCATAAGCGCCATGCTTCATGGCTTGGACCGCGGACTGAACCGTTCCATATCCGGTCACGACGATGACCAGCGCCTCGGGACGCTGGGATTTGATCTGTCGGAGAACCTCCAGACCCCCCGCCCCAGGAAGTCGGAGAGCGAGGAGGACTGCATCAATACTTTGAGTTTGCAACAGACGGTAGGCATGTTCGGCGGAATCGGCGACATGCGCCACGAACCCGAGTGAGAGCGCGACTTCGCGGCAGGCTTCCCGGATGGAACGTTCATCATCGACGATGAGGAGATTGAGAAAATTGGCGGCCATAATTTGAGGCATGGCGGTCATTGGACTAACGGCGGCTGACGTCATAAAGTGTGATTCCTTCTTGAACTCCTGAAATGTTGTACGGGACGTATCTGAATGTGGAATGACGACGTCCGGAAATTCGGGGGCGGGGGAGTGCAATGCCCGGGGCAGCAGGATCATGACTCGGGTTCCGCGATCCGCTTCGCTTTCGACGTGAATCAGTCCGCCGTTTGTGGTGACAATACTGCGCACGGTGGTCAATCCCAAACCAGTACCTTTGCCCGCGCCCTTGGTGGTGAAAAAAGGCTCGAAGAGATGCTGGCGCGTTTTGCGGTCCATGCCGCAGCCGTTGTCCGTGACAGTCAGAAGAACGCAGGGAAAGGCGGGAGCACCGCGGCCCACCGGCGCGGAGCCGGGGATGTTTTGAAACTGACAGTTGGTGGTCTTAACGACAATGCGACCGCCGTTGGGCAAGGCGTCGCGAGCGTTGAGAACGAGGTTGAGGAAAATTTGCTGCGCCTGGGCCTGATCGATCGTGACCGGACCCAGATTCGCATCAAGGCTGAGTTCGAGCACGATGTTTTCGCCGATAAGGCGAGTCAGGAGATTTTGTAAGGCCTGAACAATCTGATTCAAGCACATGGCGCGGACCTGGGAGGCTGGCGGACGGGCGAAGACCAGCACTTGCTGCACCAGGCCAGCGGCTTGCATCGTGGCCGAGCGAATTTCATCCACATAACGGCGACGTGGGTCGCGTGAATCCAGACTAGTGAGTAGAAGATCGCAACCCAGCATGACGCCGGTCAGGAGGCTGTTGAAGTCATGGACTATGCCTCCCGCCAGCCGACCCACGGCCTCCCATCTTTGAGCCTGCAGCAAGCCTTCTTCGAGGGGAGCGCTATCGCGGTCGGGTTCGGCGATCAGTAATGCGTGGTTGGGTTCCTCTCCCGCTCCCGGCAATCGCCAAGCCACCCAGTTGATCACTGCGAGCCCGCCTTGGCCGTTTTTTGCGGTGTTTCTTCCTGCTAGGCGGATACTGTCACAGGTGCAATCGAGCAGATTATGGAGAAGCGATTCTGTAGCTTCGCGGTCGTCGGGCGCTACCAAATCGGAGAGGCGTAACGCGCGCTGATCGGCGAGGCCAGCCTGCACGGCCTGCGCGAAAGCAGAATTCATCTCAATGATCACTCCCCGCGGATTGCAGCGGGCGGCGGGGAGTGGAGCGTGTTCGAAGATGGAACGGAAGCCGGTTCTGACGTTCTCCGCGGCGGGAGGTCCTGTCCAGGGAAATGGAGTGGCGGTGTTCATACTGATACCTTGCAGTGGGAGAAGTAGGAAAGAAACGCCACGATGGTCTGGTTGCTACCTCGGTGCTCCCGAAATGGGACAGGCACACCGCGTTTGCGGTTTGCCAGCTACCATCCCGAATCCCACTATAGGAGGCCCAATCTGACACTGCGAAGGGCAGACGTCACACCGATCCGGAACAAGCCTGTGGAAAACATCGGCAACAGCTTTTGATTGTTGGGGTTAAGGGAACTTAATTAAAGATGGAAAGCGGTTGGAAGCCTGGGGGCGTTATTTATTGGCAGTGGTATTGGAATCCTGCCGATTGGGCATGGAGTTTGGAGAGCTAAACGTGACCGGGGCGATGAGCCGGAAAGTGAGGCGGCGTCCTTTTCGTATTCCGAGGGCGCTGGATCGCCTGCCTGCCCCCCTGTCTTTAGATGGCCCGTTCAACGACGCTTTGGGCTGGAGGGTATCTTTGGCGAACAGGGTCGAAGTTTGAAGATCAAGGACTTTCCCTCCGACCGTAATGCTGTTCAGAGTGAGCCGGACATAGCTTGCATCGGGGCCTCGGTCGGGACCGGACGTTCGCGGGTCCGCCGAAGGTGGCGCAGACTCGACGCGACCGCGGACGAGAGTGCCGCGATCAATCACAGTCTCTCCGTCAATGGTAAGAGGCTCGGCTACTGATGCGCTGAAAGTATCCCCCGTGCGCACCTGGGAGACGGCTAGCGAATCCTTCAACCAAACCGTGATAAGCGTTCCCGGCGGTAGACTGCGCGATCGGAGTGCCTGCGGAAAGGGCGTACGGTTTCCCGAATTGCCGTCCGATGGAACCGCCGGGTGCGCGCTGTTGTCCATTGTACGGACGGGATTTTGATGGAATGGAAGGTTTTGCTCAGTGGCGGGTGAGTTCGCTTTCGCCTCCGCAGGGTGGACAGCACTCTGGCGAGAGCATCCTTGGGCGACGCTCAATACCGAGCACAACACTAGCCAAGCTAATTTGGATTGCGGGAGAACTCTACGTCGCGCCATGCTAAGTTGCGGTTGTGCCATCCTTATCCTAGGAACGGTCGCAAGTGAAATACCAGAGTGGCACTAACGGAATCAAGCACATATGGGCTCGAAACTCTCCAGGCATGTAGAAAGTGCCTTTTTTCAACGTCTGAGTGCTACAGTTTCCGCGAGGTCCGATGATTTTTCTCGAAACCAAGCGGTTGCTTTTTCGCACGCACGAACAGAAAGATGCGGAGGATTTTGTCCAAATGCACACTGACGTCGAGGTGCGCCGCTACGTGGGTGGGAAAGCCTGGTCTTTGGAAAAGGCGCAGCAACGATTTCGAAATGAATATCTGGGCCGGCCGACGGAAACCTACGGGCTATGGGCCACGACTCTTAAGTCAGAAGAAAAGTATATCGGGTGCTGCGGCCTTCGCGCGGCCGGGCCGGATGCATACCTCGGCTATTTTCTAGCCCGACGGTACTGGGGACGCGGACTCGCGTCAGAGGCTTCAAAAGCATTCATCGACCTGGCATTTGACCATCTAAAATTGCCTCGTCTTCTGGCCGATGTAGAGCAGGGACACATGGTGTCGGAACACCTTTTGCAAAAGTTCGGGTTCACCGTCATCGGTCAGGAAGAACTTGCCGGAAATGGCCGAGTTATTCTTCTGTACCAGCTTTCAAGAAATGAATAGGAGGCAAGACGAGTGGCGGTCTGATCACAGGAGCTTTACGAGACGTAAAAAAAATCGCGGAGAGCCTTGTGCTCTCCGCGAAGGTTCTTGGGTTAAAAACCGCGACTAGTTGGAACCGCTGCCAGCGTTGGCGCTTTGCGAGTCGTTTTCCGGCTGCGCGATTACGCCATCAAACGGAGTTGCGCCGACGTAGCGTCCGTGCACCACGCTGATGCGGCGAAGCGGATAACCGGAATCGGGTCCACGCTGCCATGTGTTGCCCCCGTCGGCGCTCTCAAATACAACGCCGGTCTGGCCGCTGGTAGCGAGCAGACGTTTGTGGCTGCCATCGTAGGCGACCGACGTGATGTCCTTGTCGGGCAAACCCGCCACCACGTGGTTCCAGCTCTTGCCGGAATCCGCGCTGTGGAAGGCGCCTTCACGGGTGGCCACGAAGATTTGGCCATCCGGAGCAACGGTCACGCTGCGAATGTTGATCGCGTATGAGGCCAGCCGCGCCGGCTGCCAAATTTTTCCTTCGTCTTCAGAAACGAGCACGGTTGATCGCGTCGCAGCGACCACCAAGCCATCCTGAGCTTGCACCGAAACAAAGTCTTTTTCTCCGGTGACTGGGCCCCCGACCCATACTTTGCCCTGATCTTTGCTGGTGAACAGTCCGGCGGAAGTTGCCGCGAACCAGCGGGATGATCCGAGGTCGGTATCGCTAACGCGGCCGTCAAGCAGGGTGTGAGTGCTGGCGATTGAAGTTACGGTCTTTTTCTTTCCGCTCTTCAACGTCACGGTGCGTGAGACGCTCTTCTCGAGCACTACATTGTTGATCGGACGCCAGGACGAACTGCCAGAAACAAGTTCAAAGAGGCCCTTGTTAGTTCCGGCGACCAGGGTTCCATTATGGGATTGTTTCAGAGTGAATACGTCACGCCCGTCCAGGCCTGAGCTTTTCTGCAGCCAGTTTTGTCCACCATCGCGAGTGAAGAAGACGCCGCCGAATTCGCGGTCGTTCACGAGGCCGATGTAAAGAGTGTTGGGTTCTTTGCTGTCAGCCAAAATTGCGCTCACATAACGGTGAGAATATCCGTGGTTGGACGCGGTGAAGGTGGTCGCGGAGTCGTCGCTGGCGAGTACGCCGCTGCGATCGGTCGCGAGCAACACGCGTTGCGAGTTGCGCGGATCGACGAGCACATCATTCACTACGACTTCGGGACTGCCCACACGCTTCCAATTCTTACCCTCGTCGACGCTCTTCCAAAGACCCTCGGTGGTACCGGCGTAAACGATGGCCGGGTTGCTGGGATCCTGCTTGAGAACGCGGGTGCGTCGCGCGGTGAAGGGAATGCCCTTGATTTTCTCGAACTGGTCGCCGCCGCTGACGCTCTTATAAATGCCGGAGCAGGCGCTGGCGAAAACTTCCGAAGGATTGGCCGAGCTAACGATGATTGAAAAAACGTCGGAATCATCGATCATACCTTTATTGATGTGCTGCCAGTTGGCGCCGCCGTCGCTGGTTTTCCATGCCAGGTGCCAGGTTCCGGCATAGACCACGTTAGGATCTTTGGGATCGACGGCGATGGATTCGATGTTCTTGACGACACCGTCGTTAGAAGAAATGCGCTGCCAATTGTTGCCGCCATCGTTGCTTCGGTAAACGCCATCGAGGGCTCCGGCGACGATCACCTTGTTGTCGGAAGCAGACACGGCCATGGCGCGCACCGATTTGCCATGCATCCCCGGCAGAGCTTCCCAGTCCTTGCCGCCGTTGCGAGTGCGGAAAATGTCGCCTGCGTTCTGATCCTGCACGCTCCAGGCAGAGACGAAAATATTTTTCGAATTCTGCGGATCAAAGGCCATGTGATCCAGTACATAGTCGTCGCCAGCACCGAGCTTGGCGAATCTCGACCAGTTATGGCCGCCGTCGTCGGAAACGAAAATCACGCCTGTGCTGGTTCCCAGAAAGACGCGGTCCGGATTGTGCGGATCATAAGCGAGGCTTCGGACATCGCCACCGTCGGGTCCCAGAACGGACCATTGGCGAGCTCCCGAGCCGAACGCGCAAATCGAAGCCAACAGTAACAACATCAGCAGTTTAAGCGCAGCGCATTTCATAGTGATTTTCAGCCCCACGAGTCGAAAAAGTTAGATGCGACAGCTAGACTGACAGGCTAGCCAGTCCCCAGCAAGTTACCGAAGGACACGCGGAAAAAAGGGCCGGTCGACATTCGCCGACCGGCCCTTTCAGTCCGTTGCCGAAGTCACTGCGCTTTCTGGGCAGCTTTCTTTTTGCCTGCCGGCTTAGGATGATCGGGGATCGCCTTGACTTTGGATTCATCCACCGATTCAGTACCAGCAGAATCGAAGGTCGCGCCTGAAGGCACGATCCAGTATTCCGCCGTCTTGGTTCCACCGCCGCCCGTTCGGACTTCTATGCGGCTGGGATCGATGTGTTGTTGGGCTTCGCCTTCCGTCAGATAAAACTTGGAATCGACGGCTCGTTCGCCCGCCAGATTCTTCCGCCGCTCTTTCGGATCGGCATTCCCAACGATCACCAATTTGCTGTCTGGGTTCTGCTGCAGGTTCTTGGCTACGTCATCCAGGATCGCCTTGCAGGTGTTGTCGACTCGCCACGGCTTCTTCTCGTTGGGGAAGTCGCACTGGCTGAGCTTAGCGGCCTTCGGCGGCGGAGGCGGCGGATTCTCTACCGTCGCTTGGGTCGAGGCCTGACCCGTCAAACCGCGCGAGTCGGTGCACGTCGCCGTGACGGTGATGGGACCGGGTGCCGCGCCGTCCGTAGACAGAGTAGCCGTACTCCCACTACCGGAGACGGTACCGCCGGTCGCAGTCCAGTTCGAGACGGACACAGGAACACCGTCAGGACTGGTGCAGCTGCAGCTCACCGTTACGCTGGCGCCTGCTTGCACCGCCGAAGGACTGGCCGAGCAACTCATGGTCGGCGGATTTTTCGGCGGCAACGGCTTGATAGTGTAGTTCGCCGAGCAGCTCGCCTCACCATTGTTCTTCATCTTCGCGTCGGTGACATGAGCAGTGACGGTGTAGCTTCCGGGAGCCGCGTCCTTGGTATCAATCTGGGCGGCGGTATCTTTGCCGGTAACCTGGCCTCCGTTGCCGCTCCAGGCATAAGTGAGGGTGTGCTTGGGATTGAAATTGCTGGCAGTAACGGTCGCCGTCATGGGCTCACCCACCATTACTTCAGTAGGCTGCACTGAACAACTCGCCGTCGGCGTGACCGCCGGCGCGCCACCGAAATTAAATACCAAACCGGTGCGCAGGCGAACGCCGTTAAAGGATGCATGCCGCAAGCTGTCGTCCGGCTGGGCGGCGGCGAAATCACTGTAGTTGTGCTTGGCCCAGACATAGTCGGCTTCGAACAGCCGGAATGCGAGCCACTTCTTAATGGGCAGGTCCATGCCGCCGCCCATGATCGCTCCGACTCCGTTCTGCGCATTAAGGCCGCTCACCGACACTCGGTTCAGACTAATCAAAGTGTGTAGGAAGTAGTTTGCGCTGTCCGTACGCCAGATGAAGCGGGGGCCGATCGACGCTGTGGTCTCGTAATTGCTGTTTCCCCAGTTTTGACCAAAATCAATTTCCGCACCCCAATGTGGGTCGAAGTTGTAGGTGAAGGAGCTGCCGAACCCCTTTGCCATATCGGGAATCTTGTAGATACCGGGATTGTTGAAATCACCGAAGGGCGCGGGCACGGTGCCGCCGGGATGCAGCCATTGATATCCCACAAACAAATCCCATTTCGGATTCGAGTCGCTCTGCGCGAATGCCGGGAGAGAGATGAGTGACACTGCGAGGATCATTGACAGGCCGATGAATACTCGGCTCTTGCTGAACTTAGGACAAAGTGACATTCTTTCCTCCATATATCGACACACGCTTCACCTGCGCTCAGGGTCCGAGGAGATCATCAAAAACAGGTGGAAGCATAGTTGGACCGCTATTTAGGGACCCGCAATTCTAACGCACAGCAATCTTAAAGCGGAAGTGATTTTCCGGATGAAATGTTGAAATTCTCGGTCCACGCGGCCACAATCTCTGTCTCAAATTGACATGGGATAACCCCGAGGCAGGCCGTCGCGTCAGTGCGAGTATGAACGCGCTGCGGGCCACTAATTCCTCGGACCTTGCTCCAGAGGAAGCTAGCCGCGTATGTTTGTAGTCTCAGGGCCAAGGCTGGGCGAGGGATCACGACCAGAGGGGCGGACAAGAACCAAGGGATGAGCCACGAAAAGATATTGATTGTTGAAGATGAAGAAAACGAGCGTACCGGGCTCGCCGAACTGGTTTCCTCCTGGGGCTACCGCACTGAGACCGCTGTCGACGGTTCCGAGGGACTTGAAAAAGCGGCGCAGTGGAATCCCGCCATCGTGGTTACAGACCTCAAGATGCCGCGTATGGGAGGCATCGAACTGCTGCAACGACTGGCGGAGCAGGCTCAAGCCATGGCGGTGATTCTGGTGACTGCGCAGGGCACGATCGACAGCGCGGTTCAGGCGATGCGCTTGGGCGCCTACGACTACATCACCAAGCCCATCGATACGCAGCGGCTGCGGGCGATGCTGCAAAATGCATCCTCTTTGCTGGGTACCCGCGCCGAATTGGAGAGTACGCGGCGCCGGCTGCGGGATTCCGGCTCTCTCGGTCAGCTGCGGGGAACGTCGCGCAAGATGCAGGAGATTTTCCGGCTCATCGAGCTCGTAGCTCCAAGCACGGCCTCGGTACTGATCACCGGGGCCAGTGGTACCGGCAAAGAACTGGTGGCGCGCACCATCCATCAACTAAGCCCACGCCGCGACCGGCCGTTCGTCGCCATCAACTGCGCAGCGATTCCGGAGACGCTGATTGAAAGTGAGATCTTTGGTCACGAAAAGGGCGCCTTCACAGGAGCACTGGAGCGGCGCACTGGATGCTTCGAATTGGCCGAAGGGGGCACGTTGCTGCTCGATGAAATCGGCGAGATGCCAGTGGGCACGCAGGCGAAACTGCTACGTGTACTCGAAGACCACAAGTTCCGCCGCTTGGGAAGTAAAGTAGAGACGTCCGTCGATGTGCGCGTACTTGCCGCCACGAACAAAATTCCCGATGATGCGGTTGCTTCGGGCGAGTTGCGCAGCGATCTCTATTACCGACTCAATGTGTTCAACATTCACATGCCTCCGCTGCGGGAGCACAAAGAAGACGTAGCCGATCTGGTGCAGCTTCTGGTATCAGAAATGAGCGAGAAGCATACCCGCAAAGTGGGCGCCGTCAGCGAAGCCGTGATGAATCTGTTCAACAACTATACCTGGCCGGGAAACGTCCGCGAATTGCGCAACACGATCGAGCGTGCTGTGATTGTGTGCGACGGAGGCATGATCGAAACCAAACATCTGCCGCCCGGATTCGGCCACGCGATCCTGCGCACCAGTGCTCATGATCCTGACGCCATCCGTCTGGGAGTGGGCACCACGGTGGGGGAGGCGGAAAAAATGCTGATCCTCAAGACGCTGGAGTCGACCAGCAACAATAAGACGAAAGCTGCGGAAATTCTGGGTATTAGCTTGAAAACCCTTCATAATAAGCTCAAGGAGTACGGCAACAGCACGGCGGACGCGGATCCCGCCAAAGTGGAAGAGTAAATTAAGTAGTCAAATGGTCTGTGCGCAGTGGAGATTCCATCCTCACGGTTTAATCCCCGCTGCACGCACTGCTGCTCCGAGTGACTGGCCGCTGCTTTCTCATGCGACGTAAAGCAATCATCGTACTCATCATCACCTTCATGGTCACCACGATGGTGACCGCGTTCTCGTATCTTTATATCTCGCAGATTCTTCGCCTACGCATCACCAGCACTTATGAAGGTGCAGATCGCCTGACCCAGATACTCGCTTACTTCGCCGAGAATGACCTGCCTGATCTGAGCAGCACGCGCATCGATACCAATGATCCCGCGGCAGTCCGGCGAGCCCTGGCCGAGTTACTGCCGATGGATACCAGTCTTTTGAACATCATCGAATCGGAGACGGCGCTGTCGCCCTACATTTACGACATTTCCGTAACGGATTCGAAGGGCAAGGCATTGCTCCACTCGAACGCCAAACTTGTGGGTAAGCAGATTCCAGGAAGACCGGGTTTTCATAGCGTTACGACCGCTCACTTCCGGGAGCAACTTAAGCTGGTGTATAAACCGGCGGCGGTTTATGACGTGACTTACCCGCTGCAATTAAACAGCGAGCCTTTCGGCACGATTCGTATCGGGGTCTCCACCGTCTTTCTCCGAAATGAACTGACGCCCCGACTCATACACGCCCTGTATTTTTCGATTGCGTCGATTTTTGCCTCATTGTTGCTGGCAGCGATGATCTCCAACATGGCTCTGGGCCCGCTGAAGGAGATTAGCCGTAATTTGGACAGCGTCAGTTTGGGAACGAGCGAGGAGCTTTCGGGGAGGGAATCGGAGCACGATGAATTCGGGCTGGTCACGTTGAAGATCGCCAATTTGGGTCGGCAGATGCGCGACACCAAGGAGATTTTTTCCGCGTTAAAGGACAACGTGGACCAACTCATGTCCAAGCTGCAGGATGGGTTGATGCTGTTCACGCGCGACTCGCGAGTGGTACTGGTGAGTGCGCCGGTGGAACGGTTCCTCGGACGGCCTCGGGGAGAGCTGCTTGGCAGGACAGCAGGGGAAATTTTCTCGCGCGATTCGCAGCTGGGAACGCTTGTGCTGGAGGCTTTTGAGCGCAAGCGTCCGCTCTCGCAACGCGAGTTCGGCGCAGCCGGCGGAAGGCGGGTCCAGGTGTCTATGGATTTTGTCCAGGAAAAGGGCGCGCACATCGGCGCTCTATTGATCATGCGGGATGCCGAGTCGGCCCGGCGTATCGGAGACGAGATCGAGATGTCACGCCGTCTCTCCGCCAGCGGGCGGGTCACCGGCGGAGTTGCTCACGAGGTGAAGAATCCCATCAATGCCATCGTTCTCCACCTGCAGCTCTTACAGAACAAGTTGTCGCAACTGGACCCTGACACCCGCCGTCACATGGACATTATCGGAAGCGAGATTCAGCGGCTTGATCGAGTTGTTCAAACTCTGGTCGACTTCATGCGCGCGCGCGACCTGCGCCTGGTGGAAGTGGACCTCCGCCGTTTGCTTGAGGAAGTCGCGTTGCTTGCGGCGCCAGACGCAGCGCAACACGGCGTCGACATCAAGCGCGACCTGCCGGACGAGCCGCTGCCGGTCAACGCGGACCTCGACCTGATGAAGCAGGCGCTGCTCAATGTGGTGCTCAACGGAGTACAGTCCATGCCCGATGGGGGCCCGCTCACTATCTCCGCGCATCGTGATGGCAACGGAGTGGTTGCCGAGATCAGCGATCGCGGCATCGGCATCGCGCGAGGCATGCACGAAAAAGTTTTTGAGCTTTACTTCACCACCAAGAAAGAGGGCAACGGCATTGGACTGGCGCAAACGTACCAGATCCTCGACTGGCATCACGGTTCCGTCGAATTTGAATCGCAGGAAGGGGAAGGGACAACATTCCGCTTTCGCATGCCAGTGGCTGCTTCGCATCTCGACTCCGAGAACGAAACGGGTTTCCGCCTGGAAAAGATGCTGACGGAGCGGGGGACCTAGTTTCGCCGCGACGTTCCAAGGCGTAAGATTTATACAGCTTCGCCGCGCATAGGATTGAATATGACTCTGGCCGCAATCCTCGTGGTTTGTTTTCTAAGTCTGGGTGGTCCAATTCTGGATGCTCTAAGGCCAGGATCCGGCCCCGGCGTGGGAGGAACCGCGACTCGGACACAGGATCAGAATAGTGCCGCGACGCCGCAATCCCAGACGGCGCCTGCGCAAGGCTCAAATCCTGGGCCGGCTTCTCCCCTTGACCAGCCCCGGAATTCGCCGAGCCCCGCCAAACCGTCCGCCAAAAAAACCAGGCACCGCAAGAAAGACAGCGTCCCAAATTGCTCCGATTCGCCGGCAACGTCGAGCCCGGCGGACAGCGGCAAGCCAAACGCTGCGACTGCTGAGGGGTCGACGAATCCTAACTCAGGAAATGCACAGACCGCTCCGTCGGACCCAACCAGCAGCGGTACTGTCGCGGCGAAGCCTTGCCCTCCTCCAAAAGTGGTTATCAAGAACGGAGGATCTGATGAGCCGACGGTGGAACTGAAGGGCGGCACGTCAGAGCCACAAGCATCGCAGCAACGTTTTAGCACCGAACAACTCACGACGGCAACTGAAGAGAATCTCAAGAAGACTGCGGGGCGCCAGCTCAATCCCAGCCAGCAAGAGACGGTAAATCAGACCAAGCAGTTCATGGATCAAGCTAAATCGGCGGTCGCCGCAGGGGACGTGGAGCGCGGACATAATCTAGCGAAGAAAGCTTACTTGCTCTCCGAGGAGTTGCTCAAACCCTGAACGGCCGAGCAGCGATTCTCAGTGGGTCAAATTTGCTGTTTTCAACACTAGGCGACCGGGCGGGACTTTTTCTAGCTGCCGGAGCTACTCCAGCTTCGCGTACTCTGCCTTGGCTTCCTTCAGGATGGGGATGTCGGGATCGGCGTCTTTCCAGAGCGCTAAGAAGTCCTGGTAACTCTTGCGCGCATTTTCCTTGTCGCCGCTGAGGGCTTTGGCGCGGCCCAGTTGTAAGTGCGCAAGCGCTCCCAGCACGAAGTTCTGCACGATGCCGCGATGGTCAATCAACTTCTGAAACTCGGCGGCCGCCTGCTGCCCTTGGCCTGCTTCCAGATAGGCTTCGCCGCGAACATAGACGGGATAGAGGGTTCCGCCCTCGCCCGGAGTTGCACTATCCATTGGACTCACTCCGTGTCCCGAATCCTGATTGGACTGGGCAATTGACAATCCCGGAATGGCCAAACTCAAAGTCAGCAGCCCCAGAACAACTGCCGTAGGGCAATAAATCTTCATGGTGGCCTCTCTCGGCAGGAATCTTAGACTCTCATTGCACGGAACGTATCCGAAGCTCTTTCATTATGCCATTATGCTTTCAAGCGTTCGGAAACGTTCAGCGGCGAGGTAAGGATCAATGCGTCTTCCGAGTTCGAAATACTCCAACATCTGGCCGCACTGTGACTGAGTACCGAGACATTCGTTTCGTTGCTTTCTTGAAGTCATCGCTCCTATAACAGAGAACGGTTTGTGTTATTCCGGCATACCGGCAACCACCCATTGTTCAAAGACAGCGATCTGTGCGGGCGGCCAAGCGCCGTCACAAGGCATTGTGCCTGCCTGCAATCGCTTGAGAATGGCCGCCGCGTGCTGGGCGACGTCGTCGCGCGACCATAAGTCGAAGGCGAATCGCATCGATTCGCGATCCATAGTCCGAAACAACGTTTTGATGTGGCGTCCGAAACTGGGTGTTTCGCCAGGATCAGGGAGTTTTATCTTCGCACCGGCTTTCTTTTCCGGATCCGCTGCCAGAGCAGAAATTCGAGTGCCTGGCTTTGCATTACAGACCCACCACCAGCGCGGAACCGGCATGTTGGGTGGGGGCATGGCGTGCTGTTGAGAGTTTTCCTTCCCGATGCGTGATCCCCACTCCAGGTAAGCCACGAAAGCAGCTCGAAACTCGGCGTCGTTAGGCAGCATCGCGTCGTTAGCGCTTTGACAGAGCATTTCTACCCAACGGGCGCGTTGCTCCTCGGTGATGCACTTGCCGACGTGCTGGGAGATCATGCGCGAATAGCCGCCGTATCTTTGAGAGTAAAAATCCGGGCCACCGAAGACCTCGCTTAACCATGCAGCGACCCGTTCAGGATGGTCCGGCGACATGTTAGCAAAGAGCGGACCGACGAGCGGATCCTGTGGGACATACTTGCCGTAAAAGATGCGCGTCATGCGGAGCAGAGCTGGAAATCCGCCTGCCCACTCGAATAGCGTTGGTTCGCGAGATGGCTCCGCGATCGGATCTCTGAATTGGACGGACCAATGCATACCACTACAGAATGGTTTGTTCTGCGAATGCCCGCAGCGACACAGACTGAAATGCTCCCGAGAAGAACCCTCCGCTCTAGAAATGTCGCTGCCATGTTCGTCGACGAGACGAAGGGCTCCCGTTATCCGATAGGGTCCGTCTCTTGAAATTTCAATCGAAGCTGGTCGATTCTGATCGACCTGGTTGCGGGCTTCGACACCATCCACGGCGTAACTGAGAGCTCCTGATGGGCAGGCTCGAACGGACTGAATGATCTCGTCCATTCTCCCCCCGCTTGGCGTAATGAATGATTCTTGCCCGGCATGGAAGACCGAAGCGAGGCGGTCGGTGCAGAATCCCGAGTGGGCACATATTCCGCGATTATCGAGAATCTCGATCTGCTGACCTTTGTAACGGTCGCGCTTGTCAGGAACCCTCTTCGGATCTTTGACCCCTGAGAACCCCGATTGTGCATGAGTGCCATCGCAATACGGTTTTATTGATGATTGTCCGCAACGACACAGCGCCATCTGTGGTGTTAGCGGAAGCTCTTGGCCAAGCCAGTTCGTGAACTGTTCGACACTCGTGACGAGATAAGGGCCATCGAGGGCGACCCTAATCTCTGCGTCAAGATTCGACTGCAAAGAAGCTAACTCGGCCATGCGACTTGAGACATCACCATGAGCCGAAGTGCTGAGGAGATGGACAAGCCCAGCGAATGCCTCGAGCAACTCTGGCGGAGCGTCGGCTCGAAGGCGGAGTAGCGCCGCTTGTTTCGCGGCCGCAATCAGCTTTTCATCGACCATGACAACATTGATATTCGCTTGCGCCAATCCGGGGTCCACGGGCGCAACCATTTCATTGGGTCGTCTACGAGTATCGTCGAGCCCGCGCGACACGTCATTCAGCGGGCGGATGACAGACCTTTCCAGGCGGGTTTTTATGACCGCGCTCCGCTCACCGCGTCCGGGGAATGCTGTTTGCACCAGGCCATATAGAGCGACACACTCGTTCAACAGCTCGCGGAGAGCTTCCTTGAGATCGGACGTCGAAGGTGTATTGGTTGTTTCTTCTACGCTCATTTCGTTCCCCTCTTGCGGAGTAGCCGCATAACTCCGGCCGGGTAGCCCATCGTTTGGCCTCGGTCAATGGTTCATGGTTTCCCGTTCCTGCGCGGTTGGGGGCCAAGGAACGAAGTAGAAAGCGGCAAGTCCAAAGAAAATCCCTAAACTGGTCTTCGGCGCTATGAAAGCGAGGGCCGTGGCCGCAGGATAGATCACAGTCCCGATCAAATTTCGTACGGTTGTTGACCGAATGCACGCTTCGTTCTTGTGGTCGCGGCTTAGCCGGGTTCTCCGGATGTCGAGCCATAATGCAGTGAACGCAAGACCGGCGGCGGTGAATGTCGCTCCGTAGAGCACAACGGCAGATCGCAAGGCGCCATACCTGCCGATCACTCCTGTGGGATAAGGTATGAATGCGACTACCAGCAACAGCAACAAGTTCAATGTGAGCGTCGTGTGCTTGACCTTCTCCACTTCATGAACCATCGAGTGATGGTTGAGCCAGATAATGCCGATGGTCGCGAAACTGGTAACGTATGGCACCAGGTGCGGTAGTGCACCCAACAGCGCCGGAGTAAGGAGTTGGTCATCCGCCGACTTGATATCGGGAATCGGTATGCCGAGGACAAGAAGCGTAATGGCGAAGGCAAACACTCCATCGCTAAAAGATTCCACACGCGCCTTGTTCATCCCTGCAGTGTTCCCGACTTCATTCGCCATCTTGAGCCCGAAACTACTTCCTTCCGTTGCGAGCCATTAAAGAAGTAATCTGCGTGGTAGTTACGGAAATAACTTCTCCGGTTGTCTCGAAGCTATGCAGGGTCCCGTCTTTCAACTCCTGGGTCATCGATCCGCACGCGTCTGTCACTACTATGGGTATGTAATTCAGGTCGGCGCCGTGGCGGACCGTGGGCTCGATACCGACTTCAAGCGCGATGCCGGCAATGATAAACGACTCGATCCGCGCGTCACGGAGTGCAATATCGAGAAACGTCCCGGTAAAGGCGGACATCGTAATCTTGTCTATGAATACGTCGTCGGCACCCGGATTCAGTTCGGCTGCAATTTGCCACGGCCCGGAACCGAGCAGGAACGGAGTCACTAGCTTCGCGGAATCTTCCGTCCGTTGCCAGATCATGGCGCGACGTAACTGTCCCACCCCGGCAAGACGAAGCGGTAGCCACATGTGGCGCGTGAAGAATAGCCGGTAACCGCTTTCACGCGCTGCGGCAACCAGCTCTGAACACTTCTTGAGGACCGCGGGCCCTTCTTCAATCTGCGAAATGATGCCTAGCTGCATATCGTAGATAATGACCGCCGTGCGGGATGGGTCGGCCAACTGTTCCACCTGAGTCGGAACGGAAAATCCGAACGCCTCAGGCACGGGATCCTCCCGAGGCGGCTTTGCGGGTGCGGTCGAAAGGCTCGTTCAGGTCAACGTCGTCGCGGAACAAGGTTTCAATCGGCAAGGGGACCTGCAGCGCAATAAAGTACCACTCGAGGAGACCTGCCTTGCTGAGGGGAAAATCATCCGTGTAGATCTTCGCTTCTGCCACACTGGGCAGCTCGAAGATAATCACAACCCCCGGCTCGTCGGCGCGGGCGTAGTTTTCGCGCACGATTCCTGCTTTCCAGAGCCTCCAAACATTGGCGACTTCTTCAGGCAGATAGGGAGTGACGTCTTTCATTGTGACCCCGGGCTTGAACCTGTCGTAGGCGATGATGCGCATCACAGCTCCTTGTATAAAGGACGGTTTCCTCTCGCAAGAACCGAATATGGCAACCGCCCTGCCCAGACAAACACTCCGGCCAGGACAGGGCCGATAAAGGACGCATCTCCCACACGCTCATTCGTTGCAGTGGCGCCGCCCCAATAGCCCGTCATCAGAATTGCGCCCAGTATCGCCGTGCGCGGATCAGATAGACGATGATGCACCCGACCTCAAGCATTGCAATGTAGAGAATCAGGTGTTGCGGATATCCGTAGTGCGCTATTTCCTCAATCACGGCTGGCGCCTTCAACACCTTCATCGTCCCGCTGAAGAGCAGCAAAAGCGCCGGCAAGGCGCTGATGATTCTCCCCGCCCACAGTCTCTTCGACGGAACCGGAGCATCGTGCATAACCAGTGACATATTCTCTCCTCCAGAAACTTCTGGAGTCCGGCCGGTCAGGCTGCCACCAGCAGCTTGAATCCGCCATAGGCCATGCGCTTGAGCTGAGCGTCACTCGCGTGGAGTCCGGCCCGTTTGAACTGCATTGCCTCCTCGTTGAAGAACAGGCGTGACCATTTGACCGGCTTCGCGGAAAGAGTCATCGGGACCGTACTCGGTTGCGACAAGTCTCAAGGTTGGTTGCCTCCAGTTTCTGACTTATCATTGTTGGCATACATCGTTTCGATCGTCCAGTACGCACCTTTTTGTAACTGGGGAGATCCAAGGACATGAAGCTTTCCGAGTGCCCAGTGAGAGCCACCGCCGACGTAATCGACGGTAAATGGAAACCTATGATCGTGAATGCGCTGAAAGCGAAGCCGCTTCGGTTCGGCCAACTGCTCCGCGCACTCCCGGAGGCGAGCAGAAAAGTAGCCACCGAGCAACTTCGCGAGCTCGAGCGCGAGGGCATCGTCTCCCGAACTGCCTTCGGGAATCGCTGGGAACGAGTCGAATATTCCTTAACCCGATACGGCAGGACGCTGGTGCCGGTGTTGACGTTGATGGCTGACTGGGGAATGCAACATCAACGCCGCAAGTCGAGATTGACCGCTCGTGCTGCCGAGCATCAGACCAGTCAGGAACGAGATGGTTTGCAAGTTGAAGAACCAGCGTAGGTCATCTACCGATACCTATCCCCCCGACGCCAGGTCGGGCGCACCGCCAAGCCCGACGAATTGCGCGGGTGGATAAGCCGAGAAGTCGGCCCCTTTGCCGTGCCAGTTGCTCTCGATCTCAATGCGTCCAGGGCGGCGACAACGATGTCCGTAGCTATGGGGGAATCTGTGGCGAACATGCTGCAACCCTTTTGGGCGTTACCTATTTTGGCAATCGCAGGAATTCCCCTGCGAAGGACGATGGGATTCATGGTGATCACATTCTTAGTGTCCTTCGTAGTTTTCGGGGCTTCACTCTTGCTGCTGGTTTGAGTAAGTCATCCGCACAGACCTTAGGGCGATACGGGGCGGCTACTGTCACAGCATGACCTTGCCTCCGTTGACATCGAGCGCATGGCCTGTAATCCACGAAGAAGCATCCGACGCCAGAAACAGCGCAGCCTCGGCCACGTCTTGTGGCGTACCGATCCGCCGGAGAGGCAGTTGTTCGGCGACTTTCGCCCGCATTTCAGCGGTCATAAATTTCTCAATTCTCTCGTTGCGCACAATCGAAGGAGTGATCGCATTGGCTCGGATGCCGAAGGGGCCGAGTTCTTGAGCGAGGTGACGCATCAACATGAGAGTGGCAGCCTGCGCCGCTCCGTAGGCCGCCGAAGCCAGCGACACCAATCGGCCAGAGGTGGAACTCATCAAGATGATGTTGCCCTTTCCCCTAGCTTTCATCTCCGGAACAAAGGTCTTCACCGTGAGAAACTTGCTATTCAGATCGGAATCGAGGGTTGTGCGCCATTGCTCCTCTGTGATATCGAGGACGGGAATGGGATTCCCCATTCCTCCGGCGAATGCAGCCAGCACGTCGAGTGTTCCGAAACGTTCGTAGATGGACGTCCGCAGTCGCGTCAAATCTGTGGCGGACGTTACGTCTGCTGTGATGCCAAGGCATTCCCCGCCATCAGCTTGAATCTCACCAACGATTCGGCCGATGGCCTGCTCGTCGCGACCGTTTACCACAATTTTGGAACCCGAACGCGCGAACGCGCGTGCAGTCTCCGCGCCTAGTGCTTTGGACGAGCCAGTTACCAGGACCACTTTGCCCTTTAGATCAGAATAAGAAGCAGTCATCGCTTACTCCTCATACAATGCCGGCAAGGAATGTGCTCATCGCAGCAGCAAGCAACCCAGATAGAGAAAAAAGACGTTGTTCATAGCGTGCATAAAAGTGGTATTGAGAGTAGACCCGGTTCGAATTCGAATCCACCCCGTAAACGCACCAAATATAAAAGCGTAAGGCATGACAATTGGATATCCATGCATTCCGGCAAACACGACTGCCGACGCAATGATTGCCAGGTGATCGGACAAATAGCCGCGGAGCCAGTGCAGCAGGGCACCGCGAAACAACAACTCCTCAAAGAGCGGAACCAGCAGGCAGCCACGAGGTATAGCAATTGCCCAGGCCGCAAGTGGCTGGTCCTCGAGGCGATTCACATCTGTGGCAACGCTAAGGATTTTCCGCAGGGAGTCAGTGAGGCCGCCGGCAATGGGCTTAAGCAAAAGGTAGACGACCGCGGATATCGCGACAATGCCCAACCACGCAGCAAAAGCTAGCCCCAAGTCTCGCACGGAAGTGAAGCGTAAGCCGAGCGGCTCCCTTTGAACGGGGCGAAATGCGACCGCTAGGGCGCCGGTAAGAAGGGCATACACTTCAACCACAATGAGCTGCGCCGTCACACTGGAGTTGGCCGCAGGCAGCAGAAGGTGAATCGCATAGTAGGTAATCGTTCCAATTACGGCGCCTGCACCGAAGCCAATGCCAAGTGCTGCCAGCAGCCGTCGTCCACTAACTTTGACTGCAGGATGCTTTTGGGTGTGCCTTGAAGTAATTTCAGTCACGACTGCACCGCCTTCGGCTCCGCGACACTTTTGGGAAGCAAAAACCCTGCTGCGACCAGCCACAGGAAACCTGGAAATCGGGTAAGAGGAATCAAGAACAGAAGTTTTGGAAAAATGATTTCGAACCAGCTCAATTCGCCCGCAAAAGCAATGACGAGGCCAATGGTCGCCAGCCACCTCGGCAGTAGCCGCGCGATGCCCGCTGTTACAGAAATTCCGGCCAGCAGCAGGCCAAACGGAACTGAGAAGCCCGGGCCGCCTAAAGCGAAATCAAATCGATATAACGCCTGAATCAGACTGGCATCGTGTGCCACGCCGGGATAGCTCATGGCCCACAGCAGCGAAGAGGACACGATCATGTTGCTGGCAGTGGCGATTCCTCCAAAGAACGCAATATTCGCGCCAGCCGCACGGATCCCCAGGAAGCGCAGTTGGCTGGCCACGGTTGCCGCGAATATCCCCAAAGGAATGGCAGCGCCGAACTGCAGAAATGCACACAGCAATACCGCGGCTGACCGGGTCTGGAAAAAGGTCGTAATAGCATCGGAAGGTGCGCTCGGCGGCGGGAAGTATGGCTTGCCACCAAAGATGGTGACTGGATAAAGACCGGCCAGAAATAGGCCCATATAGACGACGGCAAGCCAGCCTGGCGGCGGTCCTGCGTGTTTTCGGGGAGCAACAGGATGAGCGGGAAGCGTCATTGCGGTTACCTCCTGCAATAGTTACTTATGATAATTATTATATACAATAATCATAATGCGTGTGGAACAATGTCGTTATGAAAAAGAGAGACGAATCTGGCAAGAAGGAGAGGGGATCGAGAGGGTGGTCCGCGCCAGGCTTCCTGTTGGCTCAAGTCGGGGCCCATGCAGCGGCAAAGTTTTCCGAGCGTCTCAGACCCCTGGGGCTGAGCCCCGCGCATGCGGGAATCCTGCGAATTCTCGACGCCGCACCCGCCATTACACAGCAGGCGCTCGCGGCCGCGCTGGGTAGCCCGCCAAGCCGGTTAGTGGCGTTAGTAGATGAACTGGAGTCGAAGGCCTTGGTCGAGCGTCGACCGGATAAGAGCGATCGCCGCCGCTACGCGCTTTGCCTGACAGTCAAGGGAGAGTCGATGCTGCATACAATTGGCACTGTCGTCCGCGAGCATCAGAATACTTTGTTGGCGGCATTGTCGGAGGAAGAGCGTCGGCAATTAACTGCGTTGCTGCTGCGAATCGCCACGCATCAGGGCCTAAAGATGGGGGTCCATCCCGGCTATTCCGCCGCAGGCCGGACCGAAGAAATCGCGGATTCCGAACTCCCCAATGGACGAGACCATCCTTGAAGCAACTCCTTTCATCTTCGCCGCCCACGAGTCGTGCTGAGCTGGACGCAGTGTGGAAAGCACAGGACGCAGATGCACGGATCGCCCGTATTGTGATGCTGACGACATTCTTTCCGCGAGGCACAGGGGGCGTGTGGAAGCTTGCGGAGCATCGATATGTGTACATTGTGCAGCAGCCGGAACACGCCGGCCACGCCCGGCACACGTTCTTCGTCGATGCGCTCGTCGCACAAATCGCTGATCGCGGGCTCGACCCCGCGAAGCGGGAAAGCTATTCGAACGGCGTGCGCAAGATCACGTCTCGCGACGCCGACGGCAGCGAGATCGGGTTCGGTGGCGCTCCACGATAACGACCTTCTGGCCAGGCGGCGGCCGGGGACGGTGGCTTACCTGCCGCTTCACCCGCGGGAATCGAGTTTGACTTCAGCAGTCAACCGAACTCAGAAGGAGCTGGCACCGTCCGCACCGCTTCCATGTTGAATGATGCTGTTGCACCGTGTCAGTTGGCAACATTCTGCCTGGCGTGTTTACTCCGGTGCTTGCGAAACACTCGAAGGCGTTCTCACGCAACGACGTTCCCCCAGCCGTGGTAATTTTCACCGAACAGGTGCCACACCCCCCTGTCTAAATATACCTTGACACGTATATGCTACGTAGGGTATATAAAGCGAATGGAGTCTGTCTTCGAAATCATTGCGGAGCCGAGCCGCCGCGCGATCCTGAGCCTCCTGGTCTCGTCACAACAGTCGGTGGGAGAAATCGAGCGTCAGCTTCGTATGTCGCAGCCGACTGTGTCAAAGCACCTGCGCGTGCTGCGCGACGCCGGTTTCGTGGAATCCACGGTGGACGCACAGCGCCGTCTCTACCGGCTGAAACCTGAACCATTTCAGGAGATGGATGCCTGGCTGGCTCAGTTCCGTCGGTTCTGGTCCACTCACGTGGATGCTCTCGAACGCCACCTCGACCGCATGGATCAATCAACACCAACGAAAGGGAAGACAAAGGAGAAGACGGCGCGGCCCAAACCGCGAACGTGATAAAGGAGAAACGAAATGAAAATCAAAGTGACCAGCCTATACGTGGACGACCAAAACAAGGCCCTGCGCTTCTATACGGAGGTACTGGGCCTAGCCAAGAAGACCGATTTCAGTCAGGGCCCATATCGGTGGCTGACCGTGGCCTCGCCCGAGGAGCCGGACGGCACCGAGCTGCAGCTGGCGCTGAACAACAACCCGGCGGCCAAAGCGTATCAGCAGGCGATTTTTCAACAGGGCCAGCCCGCGATCATGTTCTACACCGACGATGTCAAGGGCGACTACGAGCGGATCAAGGCGCGCGGCGCCGAGTTCACGATGCCGCCCACCGACGTGACCGGCTCGACCATTGCGATGCTGAAAGACACCTGCGGCAACCTCATTCAGCTCACCCAGCTGGCACACTATTCACGCTAAGGAGAAGAAGATGACCGTTCGCGAGCTGTACGCACCGGGCCCGGCCAGCGGAGCGCAGATACGAAAGGACGGAGAGAAGTGGACGCTCATTCTCGTCAGAGAACTGCGCCACCCGCCGGAAAAAGTCTGGCAGGCGCTTACCGACCCGACGCATCTGCGCGAGTGGGCTCCCTTTGAAGCCGATGGGAGCCTGGGTACGCTTGGAACCACGGTGAAGCTCAGCACCGTGGGAGCGCCCACGCCGCAGGTTTCCGAAACAACAGTGACGCGAGCCGACGCTCCCAAGCTGCTTGAGTACAAGTGGGGTGGCTTCGATATGCGGTGGGAGCTCGAAGGCTTTGGTGCCGGTACGCGCCTGACGCTGTGGACCAACATCGGTCACCGCTTTATCGCAATGGGCGCTGCCGGATGGCACATTTGTTTCGATGTTCTGGATCACCTTCTCAGCGGAACTCCCATCGGACGCATTGTCGGCCCCGAGGCGATGAAGTTCGGCTGGCAGCGGCTGAACGTGGAGTACGCCAAGCAGTTCGGGATTGAAACGCCCAACTGGCCGCCTCAGGCGGCTCAAAAATCGTGAATCGAGGTGGATCGCAAAAAAATTATCGGGAAGGATCGAGACAACTCCCGGAGCTCCGTTTACCAGAACTGGCCGCGTGGTACGAACGAGTTGCCGTTCCGTCGGTTCTGGTCCGCTCACATAGATGGCTCTCAAACGCCACCCCGACCGCACGGATCAATCAACAATAACGAAAAGGAGGAAGAACCCCATGGAATCGACCCTACAGAAGCCGGCCTCCGTCGCCGCAAAGACCGCCCCCAAAGCTACTACACGTTCGGTTTTTCGCTGGATTCACCTCGTCCTTAGCATTCCGATACTCGGTTACATTTACAGCCCGTTTGAGCAAATTCCAAGCTACGCCCCCGCCACTCGGTTTGTTTTCGTTCCGGTGCTTGTTCTTTCGGGATTGTGGATGTGGAAAGGCCATGTCGTTCGACGACTTCTTTCGAGGAGATCGGCCTAGCCAGACGCTGCCAATTAAGACGACTCGCATGAAAACGGGACAAGAATTCGGAGGCACAAAGATCCAATGAATCCATCGGAACGTATCGACCAGTTAATCGCAGGACTCACAGACTGGCGTGGCAAAACGCTCGCCAGCATCCGCAAGGTCATCCTTGAGGCCGACCGGGAGATAGTCGAGGAATGGAAGTGGATGGGAAGCCCGGTGTGGTCTCGCGACGGAATCATCGCGGTCGGCAACGCCCACAAAGATAAGGTGAAGCTTACCTTTTCCCACGGGGCGAGCCTCCCAGATCCTGACAAGCTCTTCAACGCGGGCCTCGGAGGCAACGCGTGGCGAGCGATCGATTTGTTCGAGGGCGATAAGATTAATGAGAGTGCGCTAAGAAATCTCGTCCGTGACGCGGTTGACTACAATCAGATCAAATTGAAGAGGAAGGCGCCTGCAGTTACTCGTGCGAAAGTACATAAAAGCAAAAAGTGAGGGAATGACTGCTGTGGGCGATGGCGGGCACGCCTTTCCTGGCACAACCGGGTTGGACGCGCGAGCCCGAGAGTTTCGTCGTTCCGGAGAAATGGGGCGGCGCTAACGATTCTGGGCGGGCGCGGAGCGGAGGACAAACGGAACGCCTCGGGGAGCATTTTGGGTTACGGTGTCTTGCAGGTCGAGGGCTTCGAGTGGGATGTGACTGCGTGTGCCGTCGGGGCTGATGTATTCGAGATAGCCGTCGGCGACCCAGTAGTCGATTACGGCGCGGCTGCGGCCATTGTTCAGCACCAGCAAGAAGACTCCCTTGCCCAGGATCCGGTCTTCGGTCGCCGCGCCGATCGTGGCTCCGGGGCGCACGGACGAATTCCCTTCTGCTGTGTCGTCAGCGGATGGATTGGCAGTGGGCGGGATCGCGGACATTTCCGACTGCAGGAGCTCCTGGGAATTGAGTTCGTCGCCCACGTCAAGCGAGTCTCCGCCGAAGCCGAAATAAGAAAGATCAAAGTAACTGGAGCAGGAAAGAAGCGACAAGAATGGTTCGAAGAAGCAGACCTGGCTCACGCCATTGACGAAGCATCCAGAGGATGAAAGCCGCGGAAAGCGGTTGAAGAAGAAACCGCGATGAGGGCGCACACGAGACGAAACGAAAGAAACTTTGCCGTCGGGGCGGAGAGGGAATAGCGGCGGAGACCAGAGAAACGTTGGCGGAATCCGTAAAATAGATGGCTTGCGAACTGCCGTGGTGTTCCCCAGGTGTGACGGCGGATGGGGCGAATGATCCGAAGTAGAGGCTGCTCCGAATCCTGCATGCCGGGGAGGGTGTTTTCCGGGCCAGAAGTGCAGCCAGCCGTAGTGCCCACTCGCGTGGCTCCCGCCGGAGTGCCCGCCGGAAGAGTGCCCGCCTCCGGAAGAGTGCCCGCCGCCAAAGTGACCGCCTCCGGAGTGGCCGCCTCCGCCTCCGCGCTGTGCCTCTGCGGGGGCAAGTAGACAGATTAGGGACAGGAAGATCGGAAGGATGCGAGACGATCTCACGAGGAAGGCAGTTCGAGTGGCCATTGGCCTTCCACCCCAGACAGTACGGTTCCAGTTTACTCCTGTTCGGGGTCGACAGTGTGTGACTTTCAGGTCTAAGATGTCCGCTTTCTGCTCGAGGAAACGCTGGGCGCGGGGTTGGATCGCCTTCCGCTCGAGACGATCGACAAGGCGTCACCAAATGGTGCAATTTCATAATTATCTCCTAAGTTTTTAGTTGACAAGCCAACTTCATGGGGATATTGTCCTAACACATTAGGAGATACAAGATGGCCGGCAAGCGAAAATCCCCACAGCAACTCACGCCTCTGGAATTGCAGATCATGAATGTGCTTTGGGACTGGGGTCCTTCCAACGTCCAATCGGTCCAAGAGAAACTTGCCGGATCGCCGAAACTGGCATACACCACGGTGCAGACGATGCTCAACGTTCTTCATCGCAAAGGTCGAGTACGGCGGAGATTGCGGGGCAGGGCGTTCGACTATGCACCAGTGTTGACCAGAGACAAGGCAGCGAGCAACGCGATTGGGGACATGATTGATCGCCTCTTTGCCGGTTCAGTGGACGGTCTTCTCATGAGCCTCGTCAAGAGCCAGCAACTCGATCCCCAAAAGCTTCAGGAGCTCAGCGGCTTGGTAGAGGAACACGAGCGCGGCAAAAAAGGAAAAGAACATGAATCCGATTAGTGAGATCGTCGTCACCTATGTGACGAACGCCCTCTGGATGACATGTGTCATCACAGCGGTCACAGTGCTTCTTTCGCGAGCATTGCGTCGCGGGCCTTCTTCGCATCGGCATGCATTGTGGGTTGCGGCTTTGCTGCTCGCCGTACTGCTTCCCTTTGCGAGTTTGCGTGGTTCTCGAAACAATGACAAGCCAAAGCCCGAATCTGCGGAAGCAGCGAGCACGGTTCAGCCGACAGAAACGGGTTTTAGCGGCACCTCCTCCTGGGCACTCTGGCGGCGAATGCGGCATGGCGGCCAGCCGGTACAGTTTGGCCCGCTCTGGGTTGGGCTTGTCACACTGCTCTACTTCGGCTTCATTTTCTTTCGACTCGTTCGCCTCTATCGTGGATGGCGGTCACTCCAGGCAATGTTGCATGAGTCAAGGGATCCGCAGATACCGCCGGCGAAGCGAACTGTGGTCGAGCAATGTCACTCCCTGCTGGGCATGAAACCCGTACCGATATTGTTGTCACTTGAAGGAAAGGGGCCAGCGACACTGGGAATCCACAATCCCGTTTTAGTTTTGCCGGAGTGGTTCTTGTCGCAAGCGTCGGAGGATGAGCTTTCTTCCGTCCTGGGTCATGAATTGGCGCACATCCGGCGGCGCGATTTCCTTCTGAACTTGGTTTACGAATTTTTAATTTTACCCGTCTCCTTTCATCCCGCGGCCGCTCTGATCAAGGCGCGCATCGATCAAACACGGGAACTGGCCTGCGACGAGATCGCGGCAGAATGCGTATCCACGAGTACGCAATACGCCCGCTCCCTTTTGACAATCGCCCAGTCCATGTCCGCCAACCAGCGTCCAGCAACTGTTGGTTATGCTCTGGGATTATTCGATACAAACACACTGGAGGATCGCATCATGAATGTACTCGCAAGAGCCAATCGCATCCGCAAGACATGGGCACGACTTTCGGCCCTTGGCGTCTCGGGACTGCTAATCACGACATGTCTCGGAGTATCAGCATTTTCATTTCAGGTCACCCAACTCCACAACACCGACGCTGACCTGCAGCCATTTGTTGGCACTTGGCAGGCAAAATTCAGAGGCAAGATCTTCCAGACGATAAAGTTAGAGAAACAGCACGACAAACTGACCGGGACCGTCAGCCACGCCAATATCAGTGTGGACCCGAAAAGCGGAGAACTCACGGAGGTTGAGGTCCTTGATGGTAGGGACGCTATCGTGGGGGCCAAACTTACGAGCGGAATACTACGGATCACTGAAGAGGATGACATTCAATTTGAGATGAAGCTCACTGGAGCTGATCAGGCACAGCTAGAAATAGTGATACCGCCGGGTGACGCCGGTACGGTTCCAAAACCTAAGCCATGGAAGTTGGAGCGAGCGAAGGGTGGTCAACAAACAAACTAGGGCGCCTCACGACTGGTGGCGAGTCGAACATGTCGCCATGGCCCGTCTTCACTGAATGGCGTAGTTTGACTTCGGTCGATGCCCCTCTGTTGAATCGGGGTTTTCGCGGATGTCGAGTCGCTATCAATATGATCTTGGCGCCGTGGCGATTGATAGATTCAGGCCGCGTGCTTCGTTGTTACCTGCTGGGGATGGTTGACGTAACCAGGCCGGTCAAGCGCTCAAACCGGACGAGTCGGTATGCGACCGTGGCGACGATGCGTCGGAGGCTCACGATGGATCCTACGTCGATTTCGTAAAGTACTTCTCAAACAGATCCTGCGACCGCTTCGCACCTTCGTCAGTTAAAATGACTGATTTTGCTTTCGTGGCGGGATCCGAGATGTAACCCTTCTGATGGAGTCGATCGAGCGAGTCCCAATTATGACCTTTCCAGGCTCGCCAATAGGGCTTGTTCTTAAAGGTGGTTAGATACAACAGAGCCAACACCGCTTCGTCGACTTTTTCTTCATCAATTTCTATTTCCATGAAGCACCCCTGGCGTGAACAGATAAATCGAACTCGCAAAGCAGAACATCCATGTCCTCGCAAACTCCATTACCGAGTGGACGACCAATACTCCGCACGCGATCGAGTCGCGCAAGAAAACCATTTTGGACATTGCCGGTCAGGTCGGCCGTGGCTTCCAGTGCCTCCTCGAACATTCGCACTCGTGCATCGAAATATGCCGCAATCTTCACGGTGCACATCCTGACAGAAACCAGCGGCCCGCTCGCAGAAAAAGACCAGGAACTCAGCTAGACCACAGGATCGCCGAGCGCTTGCTTGTATTTGGTGATCGCCCCCTTCGCTCTAGATACAGACGTTCGCTGTCCCTGGAACAGATCCGGCCACAGCCATCGATCAACGGTCTTCTTGTACGGCCGCGTAGAGATCTTGAAGCACGCCCAATAAAGCGGCACGATCAAGCCTCGCCCGATTGATCTTTACGTCCGCCCATGTCGGTTTGATTTCGCCGGTCGTTTGCCCAGACGCAGTTTCAGATTCTACTCGTGGCTGATACATGCAAGCCACCTCCGCCATACCTCTTCCGGAGTCGATCTCGCGCATCGCAGCCATCTTCAATTCACGGCAATATTCCGGTCGGGCACCAGCACCGTTCTCCTCCCTTCAACCTAGCTGGCCCCTTAATAGCCTGTCTCAGTTTTGGAGTGCACTCCAGACCGTACCGGCCCCTGCAGATGCTAAGCTCGCAACTCCTTCAGGATGAGCGAGATCTGCTGGCCCCTTTCTCCTTATCGAAACGCTCCTGCCGGTCTGTCGCTTTCTTCCTGCTCGGCGCTTTTTGTAGTCGCTGCACCTGATTACTATCGTTCACAAACCACTTACAGCCGGGAACTTCGCGCGCCCGCGCGGAGTCTATCCTACTGAGACTGAGACTGAGACTGAGATTGAGCGCACGAAAGGCTCACGGATCGACTGGCCGACAATTTTTCGGTTCAGGATGGGGTGGATAATCCTATAATCAGAGGACGCCTGCACATGGCGGGAGCGACCACCTTGGGAGAATTGGCAAGCGCGATTGGAGCGCGGGCGGAAGAAGCCGCGATTGTGGCGGATCTGAAAGCCGGCTCGGAAACGGCCTACGCCTGGCTGATCGGTGAATTTCAGCGTCCAGTTTACGGGCTTGTTTATCGCATGATGAGCGATCCCGCTGACGCCGCCGATACCACGCAGGATGTTTTTCTGAAAGTGTTCCGCGGCATGAAGCATTTTCACGGCGAATCCAGCCTGAAGACCTGGGTTTATCGCATTGCACTGCATGAGGCGGCGAATCGAAAGCGCTGGTGGTTTCGCCACAAGGCGCATGAGACTTCGATTGAGCCGCCGGAATCGGAAGGAAACCGAAGCGGCGATGAAGCGATGCAGAGCGCTCTCACCGACCGTCACGAGTCGCCTTTCGACAATGTCGCGCAGAGCGAATTGCGGCAGCGGGTGGAAGCGGAACTCCGCCGGGTAGGCGAGCCGTACCGCACGACGCTAATCCTGCGCGATCTGGAAGAAATGTCCTATGAAGAGATTGCGGAAATTTTGCAAATCTCTTTAGGAACCGTGAAGTCGAGATTAACGCGCGGCCGTCAAGCTCTGAAAAAACGCTTGGCGCCTTACGTACGCGAGGTGGGTGGAGAATTGGGGCTCACTCTACCTGAAGAAGAAGACAATAAGACCCCAAGCGTGCGGCGTCAGGTTGCTGGAGGGGGCAGAAGGGTCGAGGTGATGCGATGACTTACATGGCCTCAAAGGCGATAGTGAACTGCAACATTACACAGGGACTGCTGTCACCCTATCTGGATGGCGTAGTCACCGGGGCTCAGATGCAAGCGGTGCGCCAGCATCTCGATGCTTGCCCTGCGTGCGCGCGCGAGTACCTGTTGTTGCGCAAGACCCAGCAATTGCTGACGAACTCCAGCCGTCCTCTGCCGCCGGCCGACCTTGGGCTCAAACTTCGCCTGGCGATTTCGCGCGAAGCCGCGCAGACTCGTCGTCCGCGCTATGAAGGGTTGCGCCTGCGTCTGGAAAACACTCTCAATGCTTTCATGGTGCCAGCAACTGCCGGTCTGGCCTGCGCGATACTTATTTTCGGCTTGGTGGCCACCATTCTCGCCATTCCCGGACAGTTACAAGCTAACAATCAGGATGTGCCTTTGGTGCTAAACACGGGACCAGAATTGCAGCAAAGCGCGTTCGGTACGATTAGTTCGATGAACGCGGAGTCTCTGGTGATCGAAGCTTACGTCGATTCCCATGGCCGGGTCGAGGATTACAAAATCCTCTCCGATCCGGGAGACTCTCAAGAACTTCTTCCGCAAGTGAAGCGGATGCTTATCTTCACCACTTTCCGGCCCGCGATGTCGATGGGGCACCCGATTTCTTCGCGTGCCGTGCTCTCGTTTTCGAGAATCAGCGTGCGCGGGTAGCGGCTTCAGATACGTCTGAAATAAACCCTTTTCCCCCCTGGTGGGCCCGAAATCCCTGCCCTTCATCGGGTTACCGCTGTATAGCCTTAAAAAGGCGGGTGCGGTACTTTTCCATTAGCGGTACCTTTACATTGGTCGCATGACTAACGGCGGTCCGCTCCCTCCGTTAAAGCCCACTTCGAGGAAGGAGTGCCGTGGTCCGAATTTTTCTCGTCGATGATAACGCCATGATCCGCTCCCAGCTGCGGAGTGTGCTCGAAAAGCAGGACAATTGGGTAGTGGTCGGTGAAGCCGAAGACGGTCGCCGCGCTCTCGAGCAGTGGGCTGAACACGCCCCCAATCTCACGGTAATGGATTTCGTAATGCCCGAGATGGATGGTCTCGAAGCCGGGCGCCAACTCTCGCAACAGCATCCCGACGCCCCAGTTCTAATGGTTACGCTTGACCCCTCGCGGCAGCTCGAGCAGGAGGCTAAGCAAGCGGGCATCAAAGGACTGTGCAAGAAGTCGGACCTTCGCTCCCTCTTCGCAGCGATAGAAGCACTGCTCAAAGGGCAGACTTATTTTCATCTGATGCCCGCTGCGTTCTAAGCTCTTCTTTCAGCGGCACGCTTTTCAAGCGGCAGAACTGCCCTGACCAAAGTTCCGCTTTCATCCGAGTGAATTTCAAGAGTGCCTCCCAACTGCCGCAGTCGCTCTCGCATTCCACCGAAGCCCATGCCAATTCGGCCCACCTTGGACAGCATTTGCAACTGATGTAGCGGGATTCCCTTTCCGCGATCCTGCACCTCGAGAGTCAACTTATTTTTGTGCGGCTGGATTCGTATAGTGGCCGTGGCACTGCCGGAATGGCGATGGATGTTGGTCAAGCATTCCTGCACCACGCGAAACATGGCGATCTCGGTATCATTTGGCAGTCGCCCCAGTTCCGGCGCGATTTCGAGATCCACATCGATCCGGCTGCGCTTTGCAAACCCCTCGGTGTACCACCGCAACGCAGACGCCAGTCCCGCCTCGTCCAGCAGCGGCGGATGCAGCAAATGCGAAATCGTGCGAATCTCCCTGCTGACCTCGTCCACTAACCCGGCATTTTCCGCTACGCACTTTGCCGCTGCCGGACTCAAGCTGCCCGCTTCGGCCGCTATCACCGCAATGTTCATCCCGATCGCCGCCATTAGTTGTCCTACACTGTCATGCAGCTCCCGTGCCAGCCGTCTTTGTTCGTCGTCGCGCATGCGCAGCAGCCGCGCCGACAAGTCGCGCAAACTGTCGGTCGCTATGTGCAATTCCTCAGTTCGCTCCAGAACTCGCTTCTCCAGATCGTCCCGCGCCTCACTTAACGACTCCAGCAATTGTCGTTGCTCATCGATGTTCGTCGCGGTTCCGTACCATCGAGTCACCGCGCCTTGCTCATCATGCATCGGCCTTACCCGCGTCAGGAACCACCGGTAGACCCCATCCCCTCCCCGCAGTGGAAACTCCATTTCAAATGTAGCCCCGGTCCGGATAGACGATTTCCAGCGGTCCAAAATGGAGGGGAGTAATTTTGCATCGTGCACCGCTCTCCCGCCCGATCCTTCCATTTGTTCCGGAGTCGTTCCCGTGTACTCATACCATCTCTCGTTACGCCAAAAAACCCGGCCTCCACTGTTCGCCATCCAGCATAGTTCCGGCAGCGAATTGGCAAACGCCTGAAATTGTTCTTCGCTGCGCCGCAACGCTCCTTCCGCCTTTTTGAGGCTTTCGATATCCTGGCTCACCCCGACAACTCCAACGCAAGCGCCATCTTCGCCCTTCACCAAAGACAGAGTTACGAACGCGCTCCTATAACTTCCGTCCTTGCAGCGCACCTCAAATTCTCCGGCCCAACTATTCCCTGCCAGCACAGATGTCATATACTTCGTGGCTTCCTCTTCCGTTTCTGAGCTGACAGTAATTTCCATGATGCCGCGACCCAGTACTTCTTCTGACGACCATCCGTACAACTCTTCCGCGAATGGATTCCAATAGGTCACAAGCCCGGACAAGTCGGTCGCGATGATAGCGGCTTTGATGGCGTTAAGAAATAAACCCGGGAGGCGCTGGTGCTCACCGCCGAAACGGCGGTCCGGCAATTTTGTCTTTTGGGATCGGGGGGACCTCTGGGATCGGCTGGACATCGGTTTGACCACGGCCCGCGTTCGGACAAGCCTTAACTTAGAACAACTATTGCACATCCTAGATTCATTCACCAATGCCGAGAGTTGCTCAGATCCGGACGGCTGCCGATGCATCCTGAGTGACGGAATTGCTTTCTGGCAAGCTTTTTGCGTCAGAAATAGCTGAGCCAGGCGGCTCTGCTGCGCTGCTTCAAACCGGCAAACCAGCGGCACAATGGATAAAGCGCGAGCACCACAAAAACCCAGACCATATAAACGATCGGCAAGGGGTATCCCCAGCCGGGCGGCGGAGTGATGGGAAACTGACCGAGGCTTGGCGATTCGAACATCCAGTGAGTGTGTCCATAGCGCGCATAGCACACGGCGATGGCGAGGAGATGAATCAGGGGTATGTGTAACAGGTAATAAAACATCGGCACCTTGCCGATGGTGAGAGCGGGCCAAAGCCACCGCGGCGTTCTGCCGTCGACGGCCCACAAGAAAAGCATCGCCGGCCCTAGCGTCATTAAAAGGAACAGCAGCGAGGGGGGATACTTAGTGGTATTCAGAAATGAAAGCACAGTAAGAGCCGCGGATTTCTGCGTGCTCCATCGCAGCGGATCGCCGTAACGGTTGATGCCCCGCAAAATGAAGAAGACGGCGGTTAACCCAATGCCCAGCGGCAGCAGAAACCGCTTGCGGCGTTGAGACGGCCAGCTATAGATCTGCCCCAGGCCAGAGCCTGCCGCTGTAACCCCGCCCCAGGGAATGAGGGCATAGGCGACGAACACGATGTGTCCAGGGCTGCTCAAGATAATGTTGGGCGAGTGTAGGACGGACCAGATCGGGTTGGAGGACTGTACGGAATCGAAAAGGTTGTGGGTTGCGATCAGCAACAGACCAAATGTCGCCACGACGAAGGCTGGCAGGTAAACCAGAACGGAGAGTGTAATCATCGCCCAGCCCAGCGCCCACAGGACGTTGAGCAGGAGAAGGTGGTAATCAAAGTTAAACTGCCAGCCGAAACAGCGCACCACCACGACTTCCAGAAAGATCAGCCAGAGTCCGCGAGTAAAGAGGAATCGCGATAACTCAGGTTTTGATTTCTTGCGCAGCGAGAGGTAAGCGCCGGTGCCGGTGAGCAGAAAGAAAACCGGCGCACAGAAATGCGTTATCCAGCGTGTGAAGAATAACGGGATCGTGGTCTGGGCGGGATCGGTGGGATTCACGCCGGAGTTGCCGAAGAAATCCCGGGTATGATCGAGAGCCATCAGAATCATGATGACCCCGCGAACCACATCGACCGCTTCGATGCGGACTCGCTTACTTACAACGGCTTCGGTCATCACAGCCATCCCGCGTTGTTGTGCAACAAGAATAACAGCCCGAAGAATGATCGTCCCGAAGAATGATCGTTTAGAACGCGGCGATCGCCTGCCGATTCGCCCAAATCCTTCCCATTGTTTACAATAGACGTTTGCCCATGGATCTAGCTGCCATCCAATCAGCACTGCGCGAACGCAACATTGATGCCTGGCTTTTCTATGACCACCATCATCGCGATCCCATCGCGTACCGCGTGCTCGGCTTGCCTGCGGGGCTGATGGTCACGCGGCGGTGGTTTTACCTGATACCGGCACAGGGCGAGCCGGTCAAACTGGTGCACAAAATCGAGGCCGGCCATCTCGATTCCCTGCCCGGAAGTAAGCGCCAGTATTCCGGATGGCAGGAACTGTTCGACGCTTTGAAGTCGACGCTCGCAGCTTACCGCGACATTGCCATGCAGTATTCGCCCAACAATATCGTCTTCACGATTTCTCTGGTCGATGGCGGGACGATCGACTTACTGCGTGGTCTGGGAAAGAACGTTGTCAGTTCGGCCGACCTGATCGCGCAATTCGAATCCACTTGGACCGAAGAGCAGATCAAAACCCACTTTGCGGCGCGCGATAGCGTGGATTCCATTGTAACGGCAGCTTTCAAGGAAATTGGGGCGCGGGCGCGCAACGGTGGAACGACGGAGCATGCCATCCAGCAATGGTTTGTGGAGGCGTTTCGCCGCGAGAAACTGCTTACCGATGATCCTCCTATCGTGGCGGTAAACGCCAACGCTGGCAATCCGCATTATGAGCCGCGCGCGGATCATCCGGTTCCCATTCGCGAGGGCGACCTGGTTTTGCTTGACGTCTGGGCCAAGAAAGATGTGCCGGATGCGGTTTACTACGACATTACCTGGATGGGCTTTGTGGGGGCGGCGCCTTCGGTCCGGGTGCGCGAGGTCTTTGAAATTGTGCGCGACGCGCGCGACGCCGGCGTGAAGACTGTGACCGACGCAATCGACGCCGGACGCCGCATTGCCGGTTGGGAAGTGGACCGCGCCACTCGCAACCACATCAAGCAAAAAGGCTATGGCGAATACTTTATTCACCGCACCGGACATTCCATTGGGACCGACGTCCATTCCAATGGCGCCAACATGGACGATCTGGAGATACATGACGAGCGCCAGCTTCTTCCCAATTCCTGCTTCTCGATCGAGCCGGGCATTTATTTGCCGGAGTTCGGAGTGCGCAGCGAAGTCAACATGCTGGTGCGACCGAAGTCTGCCGAAGTTACGGGCAACATTCAACGCGAGATCGTAATTATCTGATGGCAAATTCCACGACAGTCAAAACGAAAGCAGTTGAGCCGGCGCAGCCCGCGAGCGTGATGTCAGTCGTCGCGCCGGCTGTGGGTTGGCTCATTCCGGGGGCGGGCCACCTCATCCAACGACGCTGGATTCGCGGCCTGCTGATTCTCATTTCCATAGGAACGTTATTTGTGCTTGGCCTGATGATGAGGGGCCATATTTACAAGGCTAACGGTGGCGACATTCTCGACATTCTGGGATTCATCGGCGACCTGGGGGCGGGGGGAATGTATATCGCGACCCTGGCCATGAACGCGGGCCAGGGGGCGATTGCTTTTGCCATTGCCGATTACGGAACCAAATTCATGATCGTTGCCGGACTGCTGAATTTCATTGCGGTGGCGGACGCCTATCACATTGCCATCGGGAAGAAACAATGACCGTCCAACTCACTCACTTCAGTGCGGCTTTTGTGTTTGCACTTTTTGCATCTATCATCTTCGGCATCACGCACCGTGAGACCACTCGCGATATGATCCGCTACGGCTTGTATTGTTTTGTGATGTTTCTCGGCGGCGCGCTGGCCGCGGGATGGGCGATGTGGCTGGTGCGAAGGTAAGCACCGGCTTCTTTTCAGCCCTGCCACACGAAGGCATCAAACACTCGCTTGGATTCAAAATTCAGCCGGCGGTAGAGTGCAACCGCGCGTGAATTGGCTTCCGTCACGGTCAGTGACAGCATAGAAAAACCCCGCTTCCGCAGACTGGCCACGGTCGCGGCCAGAAGCGATTCCCCGATACCGTGAGAACGATATTCCGGGAGCACACACACCTGGGTCACATGGCCCACGTCGCCGCGCACGCGCGAGCAGAGGATCAAGCCAATCAGATTTTTGGCTTTGCGATCAACGGCTGCAAATGAAGCTTCCGCATCGAACAGGCCGCATCCCGGAAAGCGCACAATATTATTGAGGAAGCGCAGCGATCCGCCCAGCGTATGGTATTGGTCATTAATCTGAGCGTCGACGTGACCGCGATAGGCCGCGGTGATTACCGCCGCTGCAGGCTGGTAGTCCGCCTCGGTCCAGCGACGAATCTCAATATCCGGATGAGTGGCGATTACCGGCGGCGATACGTTGGCAACCCCGAGGACCATGAACAGGCGCGGATGGCGTTGGAATCCCTGATCCAGAAATGGCCGGGCAACGCTTCCGGCTTCGTGCGCCAGCAATTGCGCCTCGACGCGATGAATTCCAGGCGACTGCTGTAAGGTCTCGATCACGTGAGTGAGGAGCTTAAGTTCTACCTCCCGGGGATTAGGCAGTCGGTTGCCATTCGTCACGAACAGATCGCCGACGACGCCCTTGCTCCCTTCATAAACAAAGAAGGTGTAGCCGAAAATGCGTCCGCGTTCGATGGCTGCGTAGCCGGGAAGAATTTTCGCGTCGACGTAGCGGAGGATCATTTCCGCCGATCCGCTGTAATCCCACGAAAGCAGGTTCGCCCAGGCTCGACCCTCGTCGTCGAGCAGGGGACGCAAATCCACGGAGGAAAAATGTCTGAGGTCGAGAATCTCCACGGGGCTCCTGCGAAGTTCGGCCAAACGATTTAGGCTATCATTTGCGGCGGCAGAACTCCGAGTTTAGTGGGTTCGAAGAGCTTAGGCAAACGGGCGGAACAAAGGACGGCAACAAAACTTAAGGCGAAGGAGAAGGCGCCGCGGCCACCCAGAAATAATCCACATGCTGAGGGGCATAGTGTCCGAGGTAAGAAACTCGGCGGCCCGCTACTAGCTTCTCGATCGCTGCTTGCGAATTTTCCGGGGCCACCAGCAAGTGCTCTTCTGGGAGAACACGACCCCAGTCGTAGTTGAAGGATAGTTGGTTACGATAAAACGTGAGGCCGTATTCCAGTTCGCGGCGAATGTGATAGACCGCCAGCGGTCGCTGATGCATTTCGACGGTGGCGAGCTCTTGCGCCAATGGACGCGCCGAGAGTGTCTCGTCCAAAGCGCGGGATCCAAGTTTCATTACCGCACCGACGGTGAGGACGACGGGAATCAGAGTGACGAACCGCAACATGCGCAGCCCATTCTTGCGCGCCAGAGTGAGCGCAATTCCGGCCCAGAGCGCGAATGCGACGGCCAGCGCGACCAGCATCGGCTGGCCACCCGGCAGACGGTGCTGCGTGATCAGATACGCAATCAGCAGAGCTGGAACAATCGGAGCGGCGGCGAACAGCGCATGCAGAATTATCAGCCACGGGGCAACGGCTCTGGGATGATTTTGTTCGAGACCATGCCTCAGGTAGTCCGCTAGCAACAGGGCGCCCGCTGGAATCGCGGGAAGAATATAGCCCGCAAGTTTCGATTGCGAGATTGAGAAAAATATCACCGGCACGCTGAGCCAGCAGGTGGCGAAAATGCTCAGCCGATATTCTGAATCGCTTCCGGACGCGCCATTCGCCCTTCGTGAAGCCCACCACTCTCGCAGCGACCTGGCAAAACCCGCGATCGCGAAAACCGTCCACGGAAGCAACGCCAAAGCGGTTACCGGCAGGTAATACCAGAACGGCTCGGTATGATGATAAAGATTCTTCGAGAACCGTTCCAGGTTGTGCTCGACAATGAACTCACGAAAGAATTCCGGATTGCGTGCCTCGACAGCGAAATACCACGGTAGCGCGACGACGCAGAATAAAATAATTCCCGGCAGCCAGAACGTCTTCCATAACAGTCGCAATTCTCGAACCGCGGCGGCGTAGGAAACGACCACGAGGAACGCGAGAAAAGGAGCTACCGGGCCCTTCGCCAGCGTTCCTAAAGCCAGGAGTCCATAGAATGATGCAAGGTACATTCGCTTACCGGTATCGTGCCAGGTCCACCAGCTAAGCATGGCCATGGTGAAAGCGGCGGCCAGGGGCAAGTCCATGGACGCAGCGCGAGCGAAGCCCATGATCCCCGCACTGGAAGCCGTGATCAGCGCGCCGTCGAGCTCGAATCCCGGTTGGAAACGGCGTAAGAAAAAGTACACCGCCAGGACGAGGAACGTAGCGTCGATCGCCGAAGGCAGCCGCGCGGCCCAGTCACTCACGCCGAAGATGCGGTAAGCCAGGATAGCCTGCCAGTAATAAAGCGGCGGCTTTTCCAGCCACGGGTGACCACCGAGGACAGGCGTGATCCAGTCGTGACGTTCGAGCATTTCGCGCGCCACCTGAGCATATCGCGGCTCATCGGCTCCAATCAGACCGAACTGCCCCAGCCCGTAGAAAAAAAGAAACGCACAAAATCCCGCCAGCAACAGCGCATCCGTGCGAGTGCGATTCGTCATGAACTAGGCTTCTGCAAGGGTGGGCATGGTTGAGTCAATGGTTGATTTCTGATTGTCGATCGCAAACATCTGCCCAAGGCTACAAGTCAAAAATCAGCAATTTCACAATTCGATAAAGAATAATTTGTAAATTATTGTATGGAACCGCGGCGCAAAATTTGCAGAATCTGTTGGACCGCATTGGCCAGCGGACCGTCGATGGAACAACCGCTGGCGCATTCGTGACCTCCACCTCCGAAGCGCTCCGCCACTTGCGCCACATCGAGCGTACCCTTGCTGCGCAAACTTACGCGAAAACGTCTTTCGGGAAGTTCACGGAAGAATGCCGCCACCTCGACTTCCCCGATGGAGAGCACGTAGTTGACAAGACCCTCGCAGTCTTCTTCCCTGGCTCCGTAGCGCTCCATTTGTTCCTGGGACACCCAAGTCCAACCCACGTGACCTTCGGTATTCAGATTCCGCAGCGCTTCGCCGAGCAACCTCATCTTGGCCACGGAGTGGGCGAAATAAATGCTGCGCGCGCAATGGGACGGGTCGGCGCCAGCGAGCACCAGTTCGCGTGCCAGGGCGAAGGTATGTTCGTTCGTTCCCTGAAACATGAACGATCCGGTATCGGTCATGAGCGCAGTGTAGAGGCAGGTTGCGATTTCCGGAGAGAACGGCGCTCCCGCCTCCCGCGCCAGACGGAAAACCATTTCGCCGGTGGCCACGGCGTGAGGATCGATCCAGTTCACGTGCGCGAACGGGCGTCCGCTGATGTGATGATCAATGCTGATGAGAAATCGATCTTCGAGGCCCTTCAACCGCGTGCGGTGAATGCTGTCGCATTCCAGAATGATGGCCGCCTCGTAATCGCCGCCCACACGATCGGCCTGCAGCACCTGGTCGGCAAATGGGAGGGAGCGATAAATTCGCGGCACGCCATCATGCAGCACGACGTCCGCCTGCTTTCCCATGGCCCGCAGGACCTGGCAGCAGGCCAGCGCCGATCCGATCGCGTCGCCGTCAGGCCGCGCGTGCGACGTGAGCACGAACCGTTTACGCTGCTCGATTTGATGGAGAACGTCCCGCAACATCACTGTGCCTTTTTCATACCCGGCTTGGTATGAGACTTCATCCTCTTTTTCGCCCGCGCCAGCAGTTCTTCGACTCGGGCTTTCTCGCGCTCCGAGCGGTCCAAACGGAAATACAATTCCGGCGCGCGTCTTAGCCGCAAACGTTCCACCAGTTCATGCCGTATGTATTCTTTGGCCGCGAGCAAGCCTTCAAGGCTGCGTTCCGCTTCCTGATCGTCGCCATCCACATCGACCAGAACCTGCGCGGACCGGCCATCGTCGGCTACATGGACAGCAGTGACGCCAACCAATCCGATGCGCGGATCAGCCAGTTCGCCTTCCACCAGGGTTTCAATCTCCTCGCGCAAGGCCTCGCCCAATCGTCCGCGATGATATTTCAGCCCGCGCTTTTCCAACCTTTCACCTCGAAGTAAAACGGATGAGAATATCAGAAAATCGACTGCCAGTGTTGGCCCTCAAGTGCTATTGTCGCGCACCTTGGTGGCCCTGAGTTAAGTACAGAGGTAACAATGCGATAGCGGTGGTCAGGCGACCGCTGGTGCCGAGGTTGGAAATCTCTGGCAGCTCGGTTGCGGAATTCTACAGGTAATCCACGAACGCGTCGGAGACGTCTGCGCCATGGTTGTTGGCGATTCGCGTGGCCTGGCGCTCCACATTTTTCATCAATCCATCGAGATAGTCGCGCGAATCCGAGATGCTGACTACACCAATGGTGGCGCGATTCCACAAGCCAGTGGCTTCAAGTTCGGCTACGGAAACGTTGAAACTGGTGCGCAGGCGATCTTTGATGCTGCGCACCACTTGACGTTTATCCTTGAGCGATTGCGCCGCTTCGATGTGAAGTTCGAGCGTAAGGAAGGCGATGGGCATTCGATCCCAGTTCTCAGATGTCTTCTCCCAGATCTTTGCTCCCAGTGGACAGCAAAAACCTGCCGGAGTTAGAACTGAGAGCTAACCTGAAAACTGAAAACCGTCTTCAAGCAATCACTTCCGCGGCAATTCTCTCGGTAGCGAAGGCTTCGATGACATCGCCGACTTTAATGTCGCCGTAGTTCGAGATTGAGATGCCGCATTCCATGCCGTTGGTAACCTGGCTGGCGTCATCCTTGAAGCGCCGCAGCGATCCCACCTTGCCCTTGAACACCTGCACGTTATCGCGCAGCAGGCGGACTTCAGAGTCCCGCTTGATCAAGCCATCGCTTACTCTGCAACCAGCCACCGTCCCCACTTTCGGGATGCGGAAAACGTTGAGCACTTCGGCACGGCCCTGATAGGTTTCCTTGATCGTGGGTTCGAGCAATCCGCTCATCGCACGCTTGATCTCGTCCTGCAGTTCGTAAATGATCGAATGCAGGCGGATGTCCACTTTTTCTTGCTCGGCAATTTCCTGCGCCTTGCGCTCCGGCCGCACGTTGAAACCAATAATGATCGCATTCGATGCGGAAGCGAGGAGGACGTCGGTCTCGGTGATCGCGCCCACGCCAGAGCGCAGCAGTTTGAGGCGAACCTTTTCGTTGGAGAGCTTCGTCAAAAGATCGGTGATCACTTCCACTGAGCCCTGCACATCGCCCTTAAGAATGACGTTCAGCTCCTTGGTGCCCGCTGCCTTGATCTGCTCCGCCAATCCTTCCAGCGACACGCGAGAACTCTTGGCCAGCGCGGCCTCGCGCGACTTCTGTTCGCGGTATTCGGAAATGCCGCGCGCTTTGTCGCGATCGGCTACCACCACAAACTGATCGCCGGCCTGGGGCAACGCTTCCATGCCAATGATTTCGACAGGAGTGGAAGGAGGAGCCGTCTTCAACTGTGCGCCTCGATCGTCAAACATCGCACGCACTTTGCCGTATACGTTGCCTACTACAAAATTGTCGCCTGCGTTCAGAGTTCCGTTCTGTACGAGTACGGTGGCTACCGGACCGCGTCCGCGATCCAGCTTGGCTTCGAGCACTACGCCAGTCGCGGCGCGCTCGGGAGTAGCTTTCAATTCGCCCAAGTCGGCCACCAGGCAAATCATTTCCATCAACAGATTCAGATTCGTTTTCTTCTTGGCCGAAACGTCGACGAACACAGTCTTGCCGCCCCATTCTTCCGGCATCAAGCCGCGATCGGCGAGCTGTTTCTTGACCCGGTCGGGCAAGGCATCGGGCTTGTCAATTTTGTTCACCGCAACGATGATGGGAACTTCAGCGGCATGCGCGTGGTCGATGGCCTCAAGCGTTTGCGGCATGACGCCGTCGTCAGCCGCAACCACCAACACGACAATGTCCGTAGCTTTCGCTCCGCGGGATCGCATGCGGGTGAACGCTTCGTGACCGGGAGTATCGAGGAAAACAATCTCGCGCCCGAACGCCGGCGATTCCTTGTCGGTAATCCGCACCTTATAGGCGCCGATGTGCTGGGTGATGCCTCCCGCTTCGCCCCCCGCCACATTCGTGATGCGGATGGAATCGAGTAATGTCGTCTTACCATGGTCGACGTGGCCCATGATTGTAACCACAGGCGGACGAATCCCGGTTTCGGGGGTGGACTCTTCTCCGGAAGCAGCCGCGTCAATCTCTTTTGCCGTCTGCTCTTCGAACGTGATCACGTTAGTATCGGCGCCGAAGAAGCGGGCCATTTCACTCGCCAGTTCCGCATCCAGCGTCTGGTTGATCGTGGCGAAGACGCCCTTCGACAACAGACGCGAGATCAGATCCTTCGCACGAATGTCCAACTTCTCCGCCAGATCTTTTACACTGATGCCTTCCGTGATGGTGATGCTGCGCGTGATCGGCTGGGGCTCATTCGACACCACCATGCGTGCTGGCGGCGTGTAGCCCTTCATCGGACCTTCCTTCACCCCGCGCGGAACATAACGCTGACCGGGACGCCGCGCAGGCCCGCCGGGACGGCTACCCGGACGCGTTGTTCCTGGGGGCGGGAGAGCCGGACCTACGCCCAGCGGGCGCGCTCCCGCGGGCGCTTGCCGCGTGGGATGCATGGGGCGGCGCTCACCGGGACGCAGCGGCGGGCGCGGCGGACCCCCAGGGCCCCCACCTTGGACGGGTGGACGGCGCTGAAAAATCGGCTGTCCCGGCACGGGACGCCCGGGAGCGGCGCGCATTGCGCCGCCGATGGGAACTCCAGGCTGCACGATTGGGGCAGCAGGCCGCACGGGCGCTTTATAAACCGGTCGCGGCCCAGTTTGCGGAACGATCATACGCGGCGCCGGCGGCGGCGGAGGGACGGGCCTTGCCGCAACCGGAGGCGGGGGGGCAGCGCTCGCCGAAACTACCGGAGCAGACTGCGCTGAAGATGCTGAGACCACGGGCGGTGTCGCAGGACGCGGCGGAGGCGTGACCACGGGCGAAGGCACGGCGGGCGGTGTTGGAACAGGAGGTGCTACGGCCGGTCGCGCGGTCACTGCAGCGGGCGCCGGAGGTGCAGTCACGGAAGTTGCCGGAGGCGCAGCCGCTGGCCTCACTACGGGAGGTGCAACCGTTGCCGGATGATTGACCGCAGCCGGGGGCGCTGCCGCAGGTTTTTCCACTGGAGGCTGGGGGACTGGCGCATGTGCCGCGGGCGGCGGTACAGGACGCGGGGCAGGTGGTGAGGCAACCGCCTCTCTCTGCTGGGTAATCGCCTTCAGTACATCGCCCGGACGCGAGATCTGCGAGAGATCAATCTTGGTCTTGATTTCTTCTTCGCCTCGAACTGGACGCGCACTGGACTTGCCAGCCGAGGAAGAGCCATCCGCGGAACGGATGTACACGCGTACCTTCTCCGCCTCATGCTCCTCCAGAGAACTGGAATGCGTCTTCTTCTCGGTCACCCCAACCAACGGTAGCGTATCCAGAATGGCTCTGCTCTTTACTTCCAGTTCTCTGGCAAGATCGTTAATTCGAACCTTACTCATCCGGCCTTTCGTTTCTCCGTGTTGTAGTTAGGTCTTCATTGCGACCTCACGGAGTCAGTTTCTTCGGTCCCACGCCGTCGAACATATGCCAGCGTGCTCATGATTTATTCTCTGGTCTCGGAAGCGGACTCCGCTTCCGCAGGCTGCTCAGCCTGCTCTTCAGTCTCGCTCGCAGCCCGTGGTTCGGCAGCAGCTTCCTCGGTTGGAGTTTCGCCAGAAGCTTCTTCACTGGCCGCCGGTTCACTCGATTCAGCTTCCCCAGGAACTGCCTCAGCGACTGTCTCAGCGACTGCCTCAGAGGTTTCCGCCGCAGCCTCGCCTTCCGCAGCCACTTCTCCCTCAACCACGGCACCCGGCTCAAGGCTGGCAAAGTAATTATTCACCGCCAGGCTGATTTTTTCCACCGTCTTCGGTCCAATGCCTTCAATCGCCTCAAGTTGCTCCGGCGTCATATCAGCCAGTGCTTCGACGGTGGTCACACCGGCTGCATTCAGCTTTTCTACCAGTCCGTCGCCTAGTCCGGGGACGCTCTCGAGCGGCGTCGCTGTCTGGACGACCATCGCGGACATCTGCTGCTCGACTTCCTGCCGCTTCTCTTCCTCACTCTTGATGTCAATCTTCCAGCCCAGCAACTTGGCCGCGAGACGAACATTCTGCCCCTTCTTGCCAATGGCGAGAGAAAGCTGGCTATCGTCAACCACAACTTCCAGATGCTTGCCACCGGAATCGACCACCGAGACTTTGCTCACTTTCGCGGGCTGCAAAGCTTTCTCGGCGAAAGTGACTGCGTCTTCGTGATATTCGATGATGTCAATCTTCTCTCCGTGCAATTCGCGGATGATCGACTGCACACGCATTCCCTTCATACCAACGCATGCGCCCACCGCATCGACATCCTTGTCCTTGGACATGACGGCGATTTTCGTGCGCTCACCAGCTTCCCGCGCAATGGCGCGGATCACCACCGTGCCGTCGTAAATCTCCGGCACCTCAGTCTGGAAAAGGTGCTGCACCAGATCCGGCACAGCGCGGGACACAACTACGCCCGGCCCTTTTGAAGCTCGTTCCACGCGCGCGATCACCACCCGCACCCGCTCACCAATCGCAAACGACTCCAGCCGTGACTGCTCCTTGCGCGGCATGCGCGCCTCGGCTTTGCCGATGTCGAAAATCACGTCCGGACCTTCAACTCGCTTGACCGTGGCGTTCACCACTTCGCCCACGCGTCCGATGTATTCGTTGTAGACCGTGTCGCGTTCAGCCTCGCGGACTTTTTGAAAAATCACCTGCTTCGCCAGTTGCGCGGCGATGCGTCCGAGAATTCCCTCGGTGACCTTCGGAATCCGCAACTCTCCCCCAACTACCAGGTTGGGATCAGATTTGCGGGCATCGTCCAGTGTGATCTGCAACTGTGGATCTTCTACCTGCTCCGAAGTCTCGACCACGGTCTTAACCGCATAAGCATTGATCTTGCCGGTTTCCTTATCCAGTTCGGCGCGCAGATTTTCCTGCGACTTGTAGTACTTGCGCGTCGCCATCACAATGGCATCTTCCACCGCGGTCACCACAATCTGCGGATCGATCCCCTTTTCGCGACTTAGTGCGTCGATCGTGTTGTAGAGCTCACTCGCCATAAAGTATTCCGTTATAAAAGTGCAACCCGCCGAGCCTCAGGCATTGCCAAAACTCGGATGGTCCGCGACCAGCCTCAAATTTCCGGTACCAGATTCGCCTTCTCCACATTGGCGAGTTCAATCTCGATCTTCTGTCCCGGTTCCGCGGCCGTGCCCATCTTCTTACGCGACTTCTTGCTGGCGACGCTAAGATCCAGCGTCAGGCGTCCTTCGCGAAAACTTTCCAGCCGTCCTTCGAAGTACCGATTGTTGTTTACCGCGTACCTCGTCGTCAGTTTCATCCGGCTGCCCACGAAGCGCTCAAACTCTGCTGCTTTCGTCAGCTTGCGGTCCAACCCTGGGGATGAAACCTCCAGCGTATAGCTGCTCGGAATGGCATCCTCGACATCGAGGATCGTGCCAAACTCGCGGCTGAAGTTGGCGCAATCTCCGTGCGTTACTCCCGCCAGCGGATCGCCTCCGGCGGCTCCCGGCTTGTCCAAGAACACGCGCAGCAAGCGGGCTTGACCACTCCCGCGAAACTCTACTTCGACCACTTCCAGCCCGCTGGAAGCGGCTACCCGCTCCGCAATTTCTCGTACGCGATCAAGCTCAAGCGCCATGCATCCAATAACTTGCAGCCCCGCCGACCCGGGATTACCCTGCAACGAAAAAGTGGGCTTGCGCCCACTGGTGTGCCTCGCCAAATGCTGGTACTACACAACAGTTCTCAGTTTTCTAATATACGCCCCAGAGGGGGGAAAAGACAAACGCTGAGCAGTGAGATGTAGCAGTGAGAAAACAAACCCGCCGCATGGTCTTCTTACATCTCCGCCATTGTCGTGATCTCCACTCTTTCTATGAGATTTACATTTAACTATGAGATTTACATCTAAACTCGATTCCTTGGTAGCGTTTAGTAAAGCTGAAGGTATCCATGTACACTCGTTCTCTCTCGGCAGCGTGACGGCCCCGTCAACCGTGAACTAGAAATTGCCGAACACCTCCGTCAAGGTTGTTTCCCCGACCTGCCCAGGCCCAAAATGGCGCGGCCGGGGAAGACATCCGGGACAAGCTTGCCTTCGTCGACCACCACCCTTCCTCCCACCATCAAATAGCGGATGCCCGCACTTGGCTCCATAGGCTTTTCGAAGGTAGAGCGGTCTGTGATCGTGTTCGCATCGAACACCACGATGTCAGCGTCAGCTCCTTCCTGCAATCTTCCCTTCTGTCGAGCCGCAGGTGTTGACCGTTCGAGCATCTCCGCCGGCATCAAACTCATCTTGCGGATTGCATCCATCAGCGTGATGGTTCCCTTTTCGCGAACATACTGAGCCAGCACGCGCGAGTAAGTCCCCGCATTGCGAGGATGCCCTTCCGCGCCATCGCTCGCGATCATGACCAGCGGATGAGGAATTACCTTGTCCACTATCTCCTGGGTGTTGGCGAAAATCAGCACCCACTGCGTCGTGCTCGAATTATGCAACTCATCGAAACGCAACTTAGTCAGGTGCTCACCAGTGTCGGGAACAACCAGCTGGCCGTAATCGATTCCAAGTTTCTCGCGCCAGCCGGGATTGAACAGCGCCGAGTTCACGGCGGTCATGCCGGCGATGTAGGGATAGGCCTCGGTAGTCACGTCCAGGCCGCGAGCGCGCGCTCCTTCCACCATGGAGAGGCATTCCAGCGAGTCGCGCAGGCAAGTGCTATTGATGTGGACGATATGCAGCGGAGCGCCCGTGATCGCCGCCGCTCCGATCACTTCACTGACGGCCTCGATCGCTGAGCCCGGCTCGACACGACCGGTGCTGCGCGCGTGAGTGTAGACCGGCAACCTTCTATCGGCGGCGAGACGGAACATGTCAATCACTTCCAGTCGGGTCGCGCCGGGTGTGTACTGAATGCCCATCCCAATGGCCAAGCCGCCGGCGTCCAATTCCGCACGCAGCCGCTCGCGCATCGCTTCGATTTGTTCTGGCGTAGCGGCCTGATCAGTCGCAGGTCCACTCTTTGGCAGGATCGTCCCGGCCGGCAGGGGCGCACCGAACACCCTAGCCCGAGCCGCCACATGGCTGGCTGACGTGCCATAGTGAATCAGCGAGTGACCTTGTTTGGATTTCAGGAATTGCGCGACATCGGGCGCGCCGATTTCCAACTCCAGCGCTGTGGTCACACCGTCTAACGCCTTCACCCGCTGGCTCGCCAAGTCCTGCCCATGCTGGTGCAGATCGATGAACCCGGGAGCAATCACGAGCCCTCCGGCATGAACCACCCGCAGCCCATTCAGCGCCTCGGATGAGATGCGGACAATTTTTCCCTCCCGGATGCCCACATTGCGCAGCGCATCCAAACCGGTCTCTGGATCCATGACTCGTCCACCCTCGAGCACAAGATCGTATTGCTGTGCCGCCGCAAACGCTGAGATGGCCAGGAAACTAGCGAGAATCAGACTGCGCATAGTTTGAGCTCCGTAGCGCCGCCGTCCCGGCGGCGCCGCCAAGAGGATAAGACGGTCTGGTCCCAATCGCAACATTCATCCTGCGCCACGCTTGATCCGTTCATTTGCTTGAATCCTGCGCCATATCTAGAATGAAGATTCACCCCACAAGCTGGGAGAATTACCGAGAACTTTATGATTCATTTTCCAGTACCCGAAGCTCTCACATTCGACGACGTTCTTTTGCTCCCCGCCCGCTCTGACGTAATTCCAGCGACCGCTAATACTCAGACCCTGCTTACCCGCAACATCGGTCTGAACATTCCCATCGTCAGCTCCGCCATGGACACTGTCACCGAATCACACATGGCAATCGCGCTGGCGCAGCAGGGCGGACTCGGCATCATTCATCGCAATCTCACCATCGAGCAGCAGGCCAACGAAGTAGATAAAGTAAAGCGCTCCGAAAGCGGCATGATCGTCGATCCGGTCACTATGTCGCCCACCGACAAAGTCAGTGACGCGCTTGAGGTTATGCGTAAATACAAGATTTCCGGAGTGCCCATCACTGAGCATGGGCGCCTGGTCGGCATCCTCACCAATCGCGACCTCCGCTTCGAGACTCGTTTCGACATTCCCATCGATCGGGTGATGACCAAGAAAAATCTGATCACCGTGCCGGTGGGCACCACGCTTGAAGATGCCGAAGAAATTCTGCACGAGCATCGCGTCGAAAAACTTCTTGTCGTCGACGACAAATATAATCTCAAGGGATTGATTACCGTAAAGGACATTCAGAAAAAACTTAAATATCCCAACGCCGCCAAGGATTCTCAAGGACGTTTGCGTGTGGGCGCCGCCATCGGCGCTACCGGAGATTTTCTCGAGCGCGCCCAGGAGTTGGCGGAAGCGAAGGTCGACGTCCTCGCGATTGACAGCGCGCACGGCCATTCCACCAAAGTGCTCGACGCAGTGAGGCTGGTGAAATCGAAGCTGCCTGAAATGGAATTATTGGCCGGCAACGTGGCTACTTTTGACGGCGCTTGCGAACTCGCCCGCGCCGGCGCCGACGGCATCAAGGTGGGCATCGGTCCTGGTTCCATTTGCACCACGCGCGTGGTTACCGGAGCGGGCGTTCCGCAGATCACTGCTATCGCCGAAGCCTTCCGCGCCGCCAAAGACGCGGGCATTCCCATCATCGCCGACGGCGGCATCAAGTACTCGGGTGACATCACCAAAGCGCTGGCCGCAGGCGCGAGTGCAGTGATGATCGGTTCGCTTTTCGCCGGCACAGACGAAAGTCCCGGGGAACTGATTCTGTACCAAGGCCGCTCCTTCAAGTCGTATCGCGGCATGGGATCGATCGGCGCCATGACGCAAGGCTCTGCCGAACGATATTTTCAAAGCACGGAAGGCGATTCGTCCGCCGCAGTTTCTGAGAACAATGGCGATGCGAATCGCCTGGGAAAGCTTGTTCCCGAAGGCATCGAAGGACGCGTCCCCTATCGCGGCTCTGTGGCGATGATCGTTCATCAGATGGTGGGTGGGTTGAAATCAGGCATGGGTTATTGCGGCTGCGCCACCATTGCCGAACTCCTGCAGAAAACGCGCTTCGTTCGCATCAGCGGCGCTGGACTCCGCGAGAGCCATGTCCACGATGTGATGATCACTCGCGAGGCTCCAAACTATGCCATCGAGTAGCGCTTCATCCGGTTTCTACTTGTGTGGGGAAAGCCGCCCCTTCGGCAAGCTCCGGGCAGGCTCTCGGCTGTCAGGCCCATGGCATACTGGCTCTGCCTCTTGAACACAGACCGGCTCAATCTTCTGAAAGCTTGGATCGCCGCGATTCTATGGCTCATCGTGATTGCCATTGAGTCCACCAACCTGGCTTCCGCGACCAACACCAGCCGGATTCTATATCCCCTGTTGCATTTCATTTTCGGTCTGGACTGGGCGCACTTCGAGCAATGGCACTTCTTCATTCGCAAAGGAGGCCACGTCGTCGGCTACGCCATCCTGAGCATCCTGCTTTTTCGCGCATGGCGCGCAACCTTGCCCGCGATGAGGAATCTGAGGTGGACACCCCGGTGGGCAACCATCGCAATTCTGGGAACTGCATTCGTTGCCAGTCTCGATGAGTGGCATCAGAGTTTTATCCCTTCGCGCACCGGACGTTGGCAAGATGTGGTTCTGGATTCGTGCGCCGGAGTCGCGGCTCAGATTCTAATTTTCCTGTGGTGGAAGAGTCTGGGGAAGGGCACGGCTTCGAGCCGTGCCGCTCGCGCTTAATGGATCGCGGGCTTTAGCCCCTGCGGGAACGGTTGCCTCAGTCAGGCGCGATCTGCGAGAGCGTCGCGCCGGCGTCCCGCCCCCTGCAACAGTCCCGCAGCAAGGATCGCTAACGCCGCCGAAAAGTAAAATGGAATCCCAGCCCCATAGTGCTTCCACAATTCGCCCGTAATCAAACTCGCCGCCAAAGTCGCTATGCTGGTTACGAAGAAATAAATTCCCAGGGCGCGACCGCGGACCTGCTCGCCCGCAGTCTCAACTACAAGGGCCTTCAGTACGGGCTGCGTCAACGCGTAATAGAAGCCATAAGCCGCCATCGCAATCCAAATCGCCAGCGGGGATGGAGCCCGGCCAAACATGAAATAGACGATTGCGAAAATCACATAGCCCGCGGAAGCTACGAGACGGCGTGAGACACGATCGCTAAACCATCCTGCAGGCCACGATGCGAGAGTATATGTAATATTGAAAACCAATCCGAGAAGCGGCGCGAGCGCCACGCGAATCCCGACGTTTTGCGCGCGCAACACCAGAAACATGTCGCTCGAATTGCCCAAGGAAAAAAGCGTCACGGCAACGAGCACATAATAGAAGCTCGCGGGGAGCTTTACGCCGCTACTTAACGATGCGAGCGGACTAACGTTATTATTTTGAGCGCCGGATTTTCCGGCGACGCTCTCGGCAGAATCTTTCCGGTCCCTTTTTATCTCCCGAATGCCCGCCCACGCCACCAGCACACAAAGCGCCCCCGGCACGGCGGCCGCCCAGAACACGCTGCGAATGCCGAAACGTGAGAGCATCGCCAGCGCAGTCAACGGACCAGCAATCGCTCCGGCAGAATCCATCGCCTGAATGAGTCCGTAAGCCGATCCCAGCCGGTTTTTTGGCACCGACTCGGCGACCATCACGTCGCGGGGCGCGGCGCGAAAGCCTTTGGAGAGCCGATCGCTGAAGCGAATCAATAAAATCTGCGGCCACGCAGTGACTAAGGCAAGCAGCGGCTTGACGGCATTGGCAATAAAATATCCTGCGACGACAACCGGCTTGCGGCGTTCAATGCGGTCGGCGAGATAGCCAGAAAAAAGCTGGGCAAATGACGCTACGCTTTCCGCGATGCCTTCGATCAATCCCAACTGCGCCGGCCCCGCGCCCAGCGTCACCAAAAACGCCGGCAACACCCAATACGCCATTTCCGTGGCTGCATCGTTCAGGAAAGATGTGATACCGAAGGCGTAGATGTTGCGAGCGGCGGAAGCCTCACGCTCGGAGGGACGTACGGGCATTACTAATTTCTACCACGGAGAGAGGGCGCGAGAAATCGAGCAGAAGGGGCGTGCTCGGAATGGCGCCTTAGTCGATATACAGCAGCATGGCATTCCCATTCGCGGCAGCGTCAGCATAATAACGCACCATCTGCTCATAGTAGTGCCGCGCCAATTCCACTTCGCTCTGATCCCGGCACGAATCGATAACCTTCGCTGCCGTCATGCTGTCCAGCTTGGCGCCTTGCACTAAGTCGTCTTTCGAAATCGTCGCGAGCACCGTCGCCACCTCGCGAACTTGCACCGGGGTGAGGCCTCGTACCCGCCCGTAGTCTCGGTCCTCGCCGATCTCCTCCCCACCGAGAATGGCGTTCCCCAAGGGTGGCGGAGCTTCTTCTGTTTTGCCGGTCAGCAGGTAGTGCAGTACATGCCGGGATTTTTCCAACCTCAGCCCGTCTTCAGACGGGCCGTCTTGGTAGGGAGCACCAACTCCTTCGAGTTCCTTCAGAACTTGAGCGCGCAGCTTCTCCCGCTCAGCGGGATCGCTCATGCTGCCAGAGGCCTGAGCCTCAAGTTGGATTTCCTGCACACGTTCGAGAGCGGCTTTGATTGTGGGAGCATCTGCTAACATCTTGCCGTGGATGAATTCCTCCACGGCCCCGGGATCGAGCCTTAATTGTTCAAGTTCCGATGGGGTGATCTGCCGAAGGTGGCCGTACATTCCCATGATTGCTTCGCTTAATACATCGCGTCGTACTTCGTAACCACCCACTGGCCGTCTTTGTTCTCGGTGGTGACGGTGAAAAGTTCCGTGTAGGTACCAGACTTGCCGCCGCCGTATTGGCGCCTGCCGCGGTAGTGGAGGAGGGTTAAAGGCGGCGCGCTCTCCCACTCCGCCAACTCCCAGGAAAGCAGCGGATGCTGCGCTTCGGAGTCGCAGATGAAATGCGCATACTTCTTGCGGTAGTCGTGCTCCCACTGGGAGAGCAGCTGGTCGCAGTGGCCGTCGCGAAGCTCGTGCAGAAATTGGTTGGCGCTGTGCTCAATGGTGCGGTCGCGCAGCGGATTCATCCGGATGCTGACGGGCAAGCCAGTGAGCGGATCATGGTCTTCGGAGCGCGCCAGCACCGGTCCCTGATTGCTCAGCCACCAGATGTAGCCGAGAAATCCAAACACCATCAGCGCCGCGACGCCAACAGCAATCCCGATCTGTATACGAGTGAACCCCATCCTGAGAGGAAGTTTATAGGGAGCGCAACTTACGGCAAGATTACCAGCGGGAGACGGGGGGACATGTACCTGTGGGGCGGCTAAAAGCCGCTACTGATTTACTCAAGCTCGTACTGTTGACCTGCTACTGACTCGCTTAAGGGAAGGGGAACTCGACCTAGCCCCCGATCTTCAGCGGCGTGAAATATCTGGGATGAGAAGCGAAAAAGCTCTCTAATCGAGTCAAAGTTGCTGCCGACTCCGATACCGTCACTCTACGTCTCCGAGGATAAAGAAGGCAATGGCCCCGGCAAAAGTCATCTTGCCCAGGCCATCGGACAAACCGCTATCCAACAGGGTTATCGCGTCCTCTGCCGCCGAGGACTTGCTCGAAATCGTAATGCGGCGTTATGAACGCGCCGGCAATTTGCTGACTTCGAATCGACCGGTGGACGACTGGGGCAAACTTCTCGGCGACTGCGCCGTTACCGCCATGCTCGATCGCCTCCTCCATCAGGGCCATGTACTCAAAATGCGGCCCACGGAGTTGGCGCACGAAAACCGACTTGCCTCCACAGGAGGCGTCGGAGTAAAACAACCAAGTCCCAGGCCAGTTCCGTTGGCCGGTTTTGAAGTTTTGCAGTGACCACCGTTGGCTGGTTTTGCTCAGGTACCACGATATTCCGGCGACACAGGCACGCAGTAGTGCACCCAAGGAGCGCAATTATGGCAGGGTCTCGTCGGCCAGGCCCACTGACTCCCCCCGTTGGCGTTTGCAGCATTCCTGCGAGAACGCCAGGATCCCTTGGAATCAACGATCAAGCCGACCCTAACGTGACCACTCTTATGGGGGACACGTCGGGACCGGTGGGCGTGTGTGATGCGGCCGATCCCACGTTGCCCCTATACACTCCCGCCGATCCTTATGCGAATCTGGTGTGTAGGGCCGATGACAAGCTGCCGCTTTCGCTCGGTTTCCCTGCCAAACAGGGGACTCCGGCGCCGACGCCTGGCCAAGGATCGGTTGCGCTGGACGACGCACAAGAGATGTCGCTTAAGATCACGACCTACTTTGAAGGCGGCAAGTCAATGAACTACCAGGCGTTGGCAGACGACAGCGACCATCAGGCAACGTCGTTCGGATTGATTCAATGGAACTTCGGGCAGAACACACTCGGGCCGTTACTGAAGCAGATGCTCGATAAAGATGCAACGGCTTTCGCGAATTGTTTCGGGCCCGAGGCGGACTATGACACGCTGAAGAAAGCTCTGCAGACCGGTAGTCAGGGAGATGAGTGCAAGTGGGCGCGCGATCGGATCAAGAACAAGCGCGCGGCCTGGAAGGACGCGTTCTGGAAACTCGGGGCGGTTACGGCGTTCAACCAAATCCAACTTAAACAGGCCAAGTCCGACTATCACCCCAAGGCGCTGGGCGTTATCGAAGACATACGGGAGATCAGCCCCAAGTTGTTTACCAACGTTGAGTTCAGAAGCTATGCAGCGATCTTCGATCTATGTGTACAGCAGGGCAGCCTTCACGAACCACACGATGGGCACAAGGCGCTCGACAAAATCAAGAGCAGGGTGAAAGACGAAAAGCCAGCGTCGCAACTCGAGCTCATGAAAATCGTAGTCACGGAACGAGGGAGGACGGCGAGCGCGGTGTCGAGAACCGACTGCATCAGCCGGAGGATGGGAATTCTTACGGGTTCCTCCTATAAATCGACCGAGGGCACCAGTACCTTAGAACGCAAGAATCCGCAACTCACTTTGATTGGGCAGTGTGGAGCGAAATATGTTCAAGGGGTTTAGAGTTTTTCTCGCACTGCTCTTGCTGGTTTGTGCCAGTTTCGCTGAGGCCGAGGATCCTGTTTCCCAGCCGGAATGCTCCGCGAACGTATGCGCCGTTAACGTTTACGCGACGAATCTGATTACTTCTCCCTGCGTAGGATACAGCGTGTTGGCTGCCTACAGCACGACCAGTGGCGCAACGCTGATTCAGTGCAGCAAGTTCCTCGAGGCCGAGGAAAGCATGTTGTTCATCTATGACCGACTGAATCGCGAGGGGAGCGCCTTTGAGTTTACCGGTGGAAAGTCGATCAGTTCGGATGGGCTGGCAGCCGCTCAGACCGATGGGATTCGGGACAAGTTCGCGTCGCGGCCTCTATGCGCGGCCAGGGAGCGCTCGGTTCCAGCGGCGGGAGAATTGATATTCATCGAGAAGCGTCCGAACGGCTCCGAAGATAATCCTTATTGCTATCGCGTGTATTACGTGATGGCGGGCGCGAGCCTTAAGGTGCGAAGCGATGTGGGGGAGGAGCTGACCCCGGTCTCGGAAAAGGTTTCGCGGCAATGGGGCGCGTTTCGCCAAAAACTGACCGCCTACCTTGTGCCAGAAAAAGCTGCCGCGCCCGCTGAAGCGAAAAAAATGGCTTCCGTGGCGAGTGAGAAAGCCTCCCTTTATAGCCGTCCAGACTTAGCGGGGGCCAGCCGGATGTATCTGGTCAAAGGCGACAAGGTCGAGATTGTGGACGAAAGCAAAGTTGGCGAAGGTTGGTGTTTGATTCACTACGTAACGAAGACAGGAAGAACTCTCGAAGAATGGGTGCGCGCAAGGGATCTCGATCTCGCGGCAAAATAAACCTTGCCCAATCGCAACGTTCGTCAGTTCGTCAACCCGTGTGATTCCTCTGACGCTTACCCTGATTTTGGAAGACATTACGGCGCGGCTCGAAGCCGCGCCCTTTCAAAACGAGGCCGAGTGTCTCCAAAAGCCGAAGAAAAGAAACAGCGCGGTCAACAGGTCAACCGACCGCGCCTGAGAGCAAGACCCATCGGACTTACTCTTTCTTGTCTTCGGCTTCTTCCTTCACCGGCTCCACGCCACCATCGTGCGCGGCTTGTGCCTCGGCATCTTCCATCGCTTTTCTGGTTTCGGCGGCCTTCTTGGCGCGGACTTCGGCGCGCTTCTCGCGCTTTTCGTCCAACACCTTTTCGCTGCCGAGCAACTCGAGGAAAGCCTTGTCGGCGCCGTCGCCCTTATTCCATCCGGTGCGGATGACGCGAGTGTAGCCGCCGTTGCGGTCGCCGAAGCGTGGACCGACGGTGTCAAAAAGCTTCACCACGGCTTCGTTGGTCATAAGGTACGAGCCAGCGAGGCGGCGAGCGGCCAAGTCGCCGCGCTTGCCGAGCGTGATCATCTTCTCGACAATGGGCTTCGCGGCCTTAGCCTTGGGAACGGTTGTCTCGACGCGCTCTTCTACGATCACTGAGGTGACCAGGTTGCGCAGCAGCGAGCGCCGGTGCGATGTGTTCCGTCCGAGTTTATAGCCTGCTACTTTGTGACGCATGGCGAACCCTCAGGGGCTAAAGCCCCGCATATTTGTAAGCTTAAGGCGGGCGCGGCTAAAGCCGCGCCCTTTCAAAGCTCAGTTCCCGAACAACGTTTAAACCGTGAAACCTGATTCGTTACAGCTGATCGTCCGGACCGTACGCCGATGCCGGCAACACCATGTTCGAAGTCGGGCCGGGCACGGCATTTCCGTGCTCGTCAATCTTCATGCCCAGGCTCAGACCCATCGTGGACAAAATCTCCTTGATTTCGTTCAGCGACTTGCGGCCGAAGTTCTTGGTCTTGAGCATTTCCGATTCCGTCTTCTGAACCAGCTCACCGATGGTCTGAATGTTCGCATTCTTCAGGCAGTTATAGCTGCGCACAGAAAGCTCGAGCTCCTCCACGGAGCGATTCAGATTTTCGTTGTGAATCTCGGGCTTGCGATCATCCGACGACGACGTGCCGGTTTCGATTTCTTCCTCAAAGTTGATGAAGATGTTCATGTGGTCCTTCATCAGCTTCGCAGCCAGGCCGATCGAATCGGCCGGGGTGATGGAGCCGTTGGTCCACACTTCGAGAGTCAGCTTGTCGTAGTCGGTGATCTGTCCGAGACGCGCCGCTTCCACCGTGTAGTTGCACTTGCGCACCGGCGAGTGAACGGAATCGATGGGAATGAATCCGATGCCGAGATCCTCGTCGAAGTTTTTGTCGGCGGAGGTGTAACCGCGGCCGCGTTTCAGCCGCATTTCCATATCAAGCTTGCCGCCTTCGCTCACCGTGGCGATGTATACGTCCTTGTCGAGAACTTCGACGTCGCCGTCGGCTTCGATCATGCCGCTGGTAACCACGCCGGGCTGATCGGCTCGCAGGTAGATCGCCTTCGGAGCATCGCCGCTGAGCTTGAAAGGAATCTGCTTCAGGTTGAGGATGATGTCAGTCGCATCTTCCACGACGCCGGGGATCGACTGGAATTCGTGGAGCACGCCTTCCATCTTCACCGCGGTGACGGCGGCGCCTTCGATCGAACTCAGCAGCACGCGCCGCAGAGCGTTGCCTACGGTGGTGCCGAAGCCGCGCTCAAAAGGCTGCGCCCAGAAAATTCCGTACTTATCGGTGAGGGTGGAAGTATCGACTGCGAGACGTTTCGGTTTCTGAAAACCTTTCCAAAGCATTTGTTTCTCCTTCGGCCGTTTGGCTCAGTTCCGGCTCCCTGAATCGGTCCATGTTTCGCGAAAGAAAAACGCGCAACAGATTCAGGTCAAGCGCCAGGACAGGCTGATCTGGCTCGAAATGTATGGACCTGCAAGTCAGCTACTAGCTTCCAGCTGCTGGCTTGTCCTACTTACTGTACAACTCAACAATCAACTGCTCGTTCACCGGCAACTGAATATCTTCGCGCTTGGGCAAGGAGAGAATCCGCGCAGTGTACGCATCGCGATTCACCTCCAGCCAGTTAGGCAGCGTGCCGTGGCTGGCAAATTCCTTGGCCAACTCGAGCACGGCGAGCTTCTTGCTGTTCTCGCGGATGGAGATTTCCTCGCCCGCACTCACTTCGTAGGAAGGAATGTTGACTTTGCGATTGTTCACGGCCACGTGTCCGTGACGCACCAGCTGCCGCGCTTGACGGCGCGACTGCGCAAAGCCGAGACGGAAAACAACATTGTCCAGACGGCGTTCAAGCTGCTGCAAGAGAAGCTCGCCGGTAACGCCCCGGGTACGCGCGGCCTTCTCGAAATAGTTGCGGAACTGGCCTTCCAGCGTGAAGTAGATGCGCTTTGCTTTCTGCTTCTCGCGCAACTGCAGGCCATAGCCGACGATCTTGGCTTTACGGTCTTTCCCATGTTGTCCGGGAGCGAAGTTGCGCTTCTCGATTGGGCACTTATCGCTGAAACATTTCGCGCCTTTGAGGAAAAGCTTCATGCCCTCGCGGCGGCATAGACGACAGACTGCATCGGTATAACGGGCCAAGTTGTTCTCCTTTTAGATGACCGGTTTACGGGTTTGGCTTCACCCTTCGTCCCGGACAAAATCAGCTTCAGCTGCCAGCTTCGAGAGAAACCATATCCGGTTTAGCCAGAAGCTGGGAGCTGCCTTTACCTACACTCTACGGCGCTTGGGCGGACGGCATCCGTTGTGCGGGATGGGCGTCACGTCGCGGATAGAACGTACTTCAATTCCGGAGGAGGCCAGCGCACGCACTGCGGACTCACGGCCTGAGCCGGGCCCGCTGACGCGAACGTCCACGCTGCGCACGCCATGATCGCGCGCCATGTTGGCGGCATTCGAAGCGGCCTGCTGTGCGGCGAACGGCGTGCCTTTACGCGATCCACGAAAACCCAGCGATCCCGAACTCTTCCACGACAGAACGTTACCGTTCATATCGGTGATGGTCACGATCGTGTTATTGAAGGAGGCTTGCACGTAACACAGTCCGTGGGGAACGTGCTTGCGCTCCTTCTTCTTGAACGTTTTTTTCTTGCCCTTTTTATCCGGCGCGGCAGTGCCGCCCGCTGCTGCTGGTTTCGCCATAGTTAGCCTTTAGCTCTTAGCCTTTCGCCGTTAGCTTGAATCTTTTGGCCGTTGAACCAAACGGCTAAGAGCTAAGAGCTGAAGGCTGGTTGTTAGGTTTTCGATGTCGCCTTCTTTTTGGTCGAGACCGTTCCCTTACGCGGACCTTTGCGGGTGCGCGCGTTGGTGTGGGTTCGCTGTCCACGAACCGGCAAATTGCGACGATGGCGGAATCCGCGATAGGAACCGATTTCGATGAGCCGCTTGATGTTCATCGAAACTTCCTTGCGCAGATCGCCCTCCACCATTCCTTGCGCCTCAATCACGGTGCGGATGCGGTTGACTTCTTCTTCGCTGAGATCCTGTACCTTCTTCATGGGGTCCACTTTGGCCTCATCAAGAATGGTTCCGGCACGCGGATGTCCGATGCCGTAGATGTAAGTCAGCGCGATGTTGATGTGCTTCTGGCGCGGTAAGTCAACGCCTGCGATACGTGCCATAGTTCGTCCTCAAACTTCGGCGCAGGGCTTATTATCCCTGGCGCTGCTTATGTTTCGTGTTGACGCAGATCACCCGCACCACACCCTTGCGGTGGATAACCTTGCACTTGTCACAGATTTTCTTTACTGATGCTCGTACTTTCATAACAGTTCTCAGTTCCCGATTCTCCGTTAAGTCAGCCCGCCAGAACAGCCGAGGCGGCTGTCTCGACGTGATTCATTTATAGCGATAAACAATTCTTCCACGATTCAGGTCGTAGGGCGAAAGCTCGACTGCAACCTTGTCGCCTGGCAGGATGCGAATAAAATTCTTACGCATCTTACCCGAGACGTGCGCCAGCACTTGGTGCTTGTTCTCCAGTTCAACCTTGAACATGGCATTCGGCAGAGGTTCCAGAACCACCGCCATCACTTCAATCGCGTCTTCTTTACTCATTCGCTCCTATGTTTGAGAGATCCCTCGCACACAACGCTCGGGATTCGGCAGCGGGCTCCCGCTCCGCTCACGCCTGCTAAACGCCGCTACTTCGTCAAAATTACCGGACCGTCTTTCGTTACCGCCACGCAGTGCTCGAAATGTGCGCTGAAGCTTCCGTCGGCCGTGACGGCAGTCCACTTGTCCTCAAGCACCCGCGATCCCGGCTTGCCAAAATTCACCATCGGTTCGATGGCGATGACCATGCCCTCGCGCAACTTTGCGCCGTGACCCCGCGCTCCGTAGTTCGGCACCTGTGGTTCCTCATGCAAGTGCGTGCCAATTCCATGCCCGACAAATTCCCTGACCACGCTGAAGCCCGCGGCCTCCACATGCTCCTGCACCGCGGCTCCCACATCACCCACCGAGTTCCCCACGCGAGCTTGCTCTATCCCGCGGTAAAGCGACTCTTCGGTCACCGTGAGCAGTTTGCGCAACTCCGGCTTCACCGTCTCGCTGACCGGCACCGTGATCGCGGCGTCGCCATAGTAACCGTCCAACACCACTCCGCAATCGATGGAAACAATATCGCCATCTTTGAGCTCGCGTTTCTCCGATGGAATGCCGTGCACAATCTCTTCATTCACCGAGGTGCACAATACGCAGGGATAATCGTAATATCCCTTGAATGCCGGCTTGGCGCCCAGCTCGCCGATCTTTTGCTCAGCCGCTCGTTCCAGATCCATAGTGGTAACGCCGGGCGCGACCAATGAACGCACATGGTCAAGAACCTGACGCACAATGCGGCCGCTCTGCCGCATCCGTTCAATCTCCGCCGCCGATTTGCAAACAATCGCCATTCTTACGCGTGATGATCTTCGAGGATCCTGAATATTTGCGCCGTGACCTCATCCATCCCCAGATCGCCATTCACCGAAATCAATCGGCCCGTGCGCTGGTAATACTCAGCCACGGGAAAAGTCTGCTGCTGGTAAGCCGCCAAACGCGGCTGAATGACCTCCAACCTATCGTCATTGCGGGTCACCAGCTTCGATCCATCCAAGTCGCAAATTTCATCGACGAGTGCTGGTTGAAAGTGGACGTTATAAATCCGCCCACAGGTGGGACAAGAACGGCGTCCAGTAATCCGGAGCAACAATTGATTATAATCCACGTCAAGGCGGATCACAATTGGCCAAGCCCGAGTAGGGCGCGGGTTGTCAAAGACCTGATCGTCGAGCAATGCATCCAACCAACCTGCCTGGGCTGCCGTCCGGGGAAAGCCGTCCAGAACATATCCGCGCTTGCAGTCCGGTTGTTTCAGCCGCAAACGAACCATTTCACAAACTAAGTCGTCGGAAACCAGCTCGCCGCGAGCCATAACGGCCTTCGCCGCCTGGCCAAGTGTCGTGCCTTGAGCTACGTTGTACCGCAGGAGGTCGCCGGTAGAGACCTGCGGAATCAAGTACCTTTCCATGATGCGCTTGGACTGGGTACCTTTACCGGCGCCCGGTGGACCAAGCGATACCACGGGACCGACATCGCGTGAGGTTTCCTGCGCCATCGAGTTGGCCAAAGCCTCCCGAACAGTTCTCCTGGAGACCCTCCACAAGGTCGTCCAGCTGCAGCAACCCCAAACTTTCTACTCGGCCAAAATAGCCGGCAAAACTTGTCGCGCCTACGACCAGTTGCGGCGGCCGCGGATGCGTCCGCTGCGCGGCGTAAATCCGTCGTAATGGCGCATGATAAGCTGCGCCTCAATCTGCGTAACCGTATCCATCGCCACGCCCACAACGATGAGCAGGGAGGTTCCACCAAAATAGAAATTCACTCCCAAGCCGTTGGTCATCCACACCGGGAGCCGCTCAAACAGCGATCCTCCCAGCCAGAACGGCAAATGGTTCAGGTGAATTCCGGTGATCAACCATTCGGGAATGAACGAGATAATGATCAGGTAGAGCGCGCCCACCAGCGTGATGCGGGTCAAAACCTCGTTGATATAGTCCGCCGTCCGTTTTCCTGGACGTATGCCCGGAATGAAGCCGCCATACTTCCGCATATTGTCGGCGACTTCACTGGGATTGAAAACAATCGACACGTAGAAGTAAGCGAAGAAAATAATACCCAACGCATACAAGAGGGTATAGAGCGGCTCGCCCCATGCGAGCATGCGCATCAAGTCGCCGATGTAGCGCGTGTTTCTCAGACCGACGCCTATGGTCTGCGGCAAAGTCAGAATGGAAGACGCGAAGATCACGGGCATAACGCCACCCGCGTTGACCCGCAAGGGAAGGTGCGTAGACTGCCCGCCCATCACTTTGCGTCCCACCACGCGCTTGGCGTATTGCACCGGAATACGCCGTTCACAGCGCTCGACGTATACGATGAATGCCACCACCGCGATCATGAACACCACCAGGCCCGCCATCAGCACCGGCGTAATCGCTCCCCAGGTTCCATTCTTGGCCTTATCGATCAGATCTTGCACGCCGCGCGGCAAACCCACAACAATCCCGGCAAAAATCAGCAATGACATTCCGTTGCCGATACCGCGGTCGGTGATTTGCTCTCCCAGCCACATGACGAATGCGCTACCCGTCGTCAAAGTCAGCATGGTCATCAAGCGGAATCCCCAGCCAGGGTGAAGGACGAAATCGCCCATCTTCTCCAGACCGATAGCAATGCCAAACGACTGTATGGCGCTGAGAATGACGGTGATGTAGCGGGTCCACATGGTGATCTTCTTGCGGCCCATCTCGCCTTCTTTTTGCAGCTTAGCCAGCGGCTCATAAACCACGGTCAAAAGCTGCAGGATGATCGATGCCGTAATGTACGGCATGATGCCCAAAGCGAAAATGGTCATCCGGCGCAGATTGCCGCCGGAAAACAGATCGACGAAACCGAGAAGCGATCCCGCGTTTTGCTTAAACGCCTCTTCCAGCTTTAGAAAATTCACCCCCGGGCTGGGCAGATGCCCGCCCAGCCGGTAGACCGCGAGCATGGCCAGCGTAAACAGAACCCGCTTGCGCAGGTCGGGGATACGAAAGATGTTCGCCAGCTTCTCAAACATTACTGCAAGACCTCAACCTTGCCGCCTGCCTGGGTGATTTTTTCCACTGCCGACTTAGAAAATTTGTGCGCGTGTACGGTGATGGCAACCGTAAGTTCGCCGTCGCCGAGAATCTTAACTGGAAGCTTCTGCTTGATCACGCCCGCCTTGCGCAGCACGTCAGGGGTGATCGGCGAAGCGTGAAGATCCTCGCCCAGCGCGACCAGGCGTTCCAGGCTGACGATGTTGAATTCCTTGCGAAAAATGTTGGTGAAGCCGCGCTTCGGCATGCGACGGTGCAGCGGCATCTGGCCGCCTTCAAAGCCGCGGATCAAGCGCATACCGGTGCGCGAACGCTGGCCCTTGTGTCCGCGTGTGGACGTCTTGCCCATGCCGGAGCCCATTCCGCGACCCACGCGCTTGCGCTTTTCCGACGCCTTCTTCGGTGCTCGAATGTTGGATAAATTCATGATTCTCTCTCGACTGCTGTCGGCTACTCTTACAAAATCACGACCAGATGCGGAACCTTGGCCACCATGCCCCGAATCGCCGCATTGTCGGGACGCTCAATCACCTGATTCAACCGCGTGAATCCCAGTCCCTTCACCACCCGTTTGTGTTTTACCGGGGCACATATCGCGGAAACCACCCACTTCAGATGAATCTTTCCGCTGACCGCCTTCGGTTTCTTAGTTGTCATCTGTAACCCTCGGTTCTGTTTCTCGACACTCAGCACTTGGTGCTCGCGATTAAATCTCTTGCATTGACTTGCCGCGCATGGCAGCAACGCTTTCGCGGCTCTTTAAAGCTCTCAGCGCGGCGAAGGTAGCCTTGATCACGTTATGCGGATTGGTGGTGCCAATCGATTTGGTCAGCACGTTCTGAATCCCCACCGAGGTCATCACCGCCCGCACCGCTCCGCCAGCTATGACGCCCGTGCCTTCCGGGGCCGGCTTCAACAAAACCTTGCCCGCACCGTAGCGTCCCAGCACGAGATGCGGAATGCTGGTCTGCGTCAGATTGACCTTGATCAAATTCTTCTTCGCCGACTCAATCGCCTTGCGAATGGCCTGCGGAACCTCTTTTGCCTTTCCCGCGCCGTGACCCACCACCGCCGCCGAGGGATCCCCGACGACGACCAGTGCGGCAAACGAAAGATTCTTGCCGCCCTTCACCACCTTGGTGACGCGGTTGATGGCCACAACCTGGTCTTTCAACTGATACGAATTCGCATCGAGCTTCTTGATTACTGTTGGCATTCTTTAAACCTAGCCTTTAGCTGTTAGCTGTTGGCTCTTAGCTTTTGTTCTTTTTCGCTCCGGCTAACAGCCCAGAGCTAAAAGCTTAAGAGCTGGTTAAAATTGCAATCCCGCTTCGCGAGCCGCATCCGCCAGCGCCTTCACTCGCCCGTGATAAATGTAGCCGCCCCGGTCAAACACAACTTTGCTCACACCCTTTGCCTTGGCACGTTCGGCTATGATCTTGCCAACGTTCTTCGCAGCCGCCACGTTTCCCCCCGTACGCCGGTCTTCCTTCTTGCCTTCAGCGGAACTGGCTGACACCAGCGTGGTGCCGTGCAGATCGTCAACCACCTGCACATAGATGTGATTCAACGAGCGGTACACATTCAGCCGGGGACGCTCCGCCGTGCCCTGCATCTTCTTGCGGATGCGGTCGTGTACGTGTCCTCGCTTCTGATTTTTCGAGATTCTTGTCAGCATCTTCTCTAATCCTCTAAATATCGCTCACTCTGCAACCGATCCTTCGCTTCGCTCAGAGCCCGCCCTGAGCCTGCCGAAGCAGATGATCACGACGGGCTCGGACACCCGTCAAAGGCGATCATTTCGCTCCGGTCTTACCAACCTTCTTCTTCAACCGCTCGCCCGCATAACGCACACCCTTGTTCTTGTACGGGTCAGGCGGACGCAGTGACCGCATTTCAGCTGCAACTTGACCAACCTGTTGCCGGTCAATTCCGGTCAGAGCAATCTTCGTTTGCTTGGGATCGACGCTCGCGTCCACCCCCGTCGGCAACGGATATTCGATGGGATGCGAGTAACCGAGACTGAACACAACCATCCCCTTACCCTTCATCTCGGCGCGATAGCCAATGCCGACGATCTCCAGTTCCCGCGTCCAGCCCTTGGTGACGCCTTCGACGGCGTTGTTAACCAGGGCGCGGGCCAGCCCATGAACCGCGGCCTGCGAGTCATTCTCGCGAACCGCAACGAGATTCCCATCTTTTTGTTGGACGACGATGCCGGCAGGAAGAGCCGTGTCCAACTTGCCCTTGGGCCCCTGCACCAGCACCGTGTTGCCTTCAATCTTGACCGTCACCCCTTTGGGGATCGGGATCGGTTTTTTTCCAATTCGTGACATAAGATCAGCTCTTAGCTTCTAGCTCCTGGCTTCCAGCTCGTTCCACTTGACTTCGGCTTTCGCTAGCAGCCAGAAGCTAGTAGCGGGAAGCGATTCTCTACCAGATCTCGCACAACAGTTCGCCGCCAACGCCTTCTTTGCGGGCCTGACGTCCCGTCATCACTCCCCTTGGCGTAGTAAGGATGTTGATCCCCATACCGCCGAGCACGCGCGGAATCTCGCTGCGCCTCACATAGACGCGGCATCCCGGGCGCGACACGCGCTCCGCCTTCGAAATAGCGGCTTCATTGTGCGCGCCATATTTCAAATAAATCCGGATGACCTTGTGACCTTCTTCCTCAGTAGCCTTGAAATTCGAGACGTAGCCCTCTTCCTTCAAAATGCGGGCAATCTCCAGTTTCAGCCGGGAGGCTGGAATGTCCACCTTCTGGTGCCGCGCCTGGAGCGCATTGCGCACCCTCGTCAGCATATCTGCAACCGGATCGGTCAACCTCATCGTTTGCTTCTCCTCTAGCCGCCCGTTCGCTTCGCGTTTTGCGAAGAACCTGCGGCGGCTTACTCTACCTCTTAACTCTGTTCAAAAATTCACTCTGCGCGAGATGCGCGTGCGTTTCTACCAGGACGATTTCGAGACCCCAGGAATCTCCCCGCGCAACGCCAACCCGCGGAAGCACAGGCGGCACAGTCCAAACTTGCGCAGGTAAGCGCGCGGACGTCCGCACAGCTTGCAGCGGTTGTGCCGGCGCGTGGAAAACTTGGGTGTCTTCTCTTTCTTGTCGCGCGCCAACTCAAACTTCTTCTCGATCTTTGCGTCTTTAACTCGTTTTGCTGTAGTCATCGATTCCTTAAAATGAACTATTGTTGCAAACCTGAAAACTGAAGCCTTACTGCGTCCGGAAGGGCATGCCCAGATGCTTCAACAGCGTGCGCGCCTGGTTGTCATTTGCCGCCGTGGTCACGATGGTGACGTTCATGCCCTTCATCTTGTCGACCTTCTCGTAGGAAATCTCCGGAAAGATCAGCTGGTCGTGCAGGCCGAGCGTGTAATTGCCACGGCCATCGAATGACTTCGTGGAAACTCCGCGGAAGTCGCGCACCCGCGGTAGAACGATATTCAGCAGCCGGTCGAGAAATTCATACATGCGATCGCCGCGCAGCGTCACCATGGTTCCAATGGCCTGCCCTTCGCGCACCTTAAACGCGGCAATCGATTTCTTCGCCTTGGTGACAATCGGCTTCTGGCCCGTGATCTGGCCCAGTTCATTCACCGCCGGATCGAGGATCTTCGAGTTCTGTGTCGCCTCGCCCATGCCCATGTTGATGACGATCTTGTTCAGCCGAGGAACCGCCATCGCATTCTTCAGTTCCAGTTCTTTCAACAAAGCCGGCGCCACTTCCTTTTCGAACTTGGACCGCAGTCGCGGCCGCTCCTTGGCGCTGTGCTGCGCTTGTGCTGGAGCCTTCTGCTCCTGCGACGAATCTCTCGAAGCCTTCTTGTCTTTTTCTCTCGCCATTTTGCTTTTTCAACTTCCTCTCACGGTGTCGGATTGTTAAGAAGCTTTTAGCTCTCTTGCGCCTTCAGCTTTCTTACGTGTACCGCTGCGTGAGCCTAATCTTTATCCCTGCTGCCTCCATCTTCACCACAAGCCGAGAGCTCATGGCTCTAGAGTTAACAGCTTACTTATCCAACGTCGTTCCGCACTTCTTACAAACCCGCACTTTTCGGTCGCCGCGCACTTCGTGCCCGATTCGCACCGGACCGCAGGTCGGACAGACTAGCTGCACGTTGGAAAGCGCGATTCGGCTTTCCTGCTCCGCGATTCCGCCCTTGATGTTGCGCTGCGGGTTCGGGCGCACGTGTTTTTTCACCATCATCACGTGCTCGACCAGGAGCTTGTTATCGTTCGGAAACACGCGCAGCACGCGCCCTTCCTTACCCTTATCCCGCCCCGTGATCACTTTCACGTTATCGTTGCGGCGGATATCCACTCGTTTTTGTACTGTGCTTACGGTTCGCATCTACGCTTCTCAGTTCCTAAATTCTTATTCTGGATTCTCGGTGCTAGCCCGTCGGCACTAAATCACTTCCGGCGCCAGCGAAACGATCTTCAAAAACCTTTTATCGCGCAACTCGCGCGCCACCGGGCCGAAGACGCGCGTTCCCACCGGCTCCCCCGCGTCATTGATCAGCACTGCGGCATTCTGGTCGAAGCGGATGTAAGTTCCATCCCGGCGGCGATGCTCCTTCCGCGTGCGCACAATCACCGCCTTCACCACTTTGCCTTTTTGTACCTGACCGTCGGGAGCCGCTTCCTTCACGGCCGCGGTAATTATGTCGCCAAGACCTGCATTCAGTCCGGTCGAACCGCCGAGAGGCAGAATCATCTGCAGCTTGCGCGCACCGGAGTTATCGGCGACCTCCAGCATGCTTCTCATCATTACAGCCATGGCTTCAATCCCCTCGATCTCGATCCGCTACTTAACTTCGTGCTCCAGCGCGACTTCCGGCACCAGCGCGGTCTTGCGCACAATGTCTTTCAGCTTCCAGCGTTTCAACTTGGACAGCGGACGCGTCTCTTCGATCCGCACCACATCGCCCACATGCGCTTCATTGTTTTCATCGTGCGCGTAAAACTTCTTGTTGCGCGCCACCACGCGACCGTAGAAGGGATGCGCCTTCTTGCGCGTGACCTTGACTACGATTGTCTTCTGCATGCGGTTGGCGACGACTTCTCCGACAACTTCCTTGCGCCGGCCCTGCACCTGCTCCACTTTCGGTGTCGCTTTTCCTGTTGCGGTTTCCGCCATTATCGTTTCTCCGTTGCTGCTGCGCGCGTGCGCTCACCCAGGATCGTGTTGACGCGTGCAATGTCCTTGCGCAGCCCGCGAATCTTTTTCAGGCTCTCGTTTTGGCCCATGTTCAGCTGAAACTTCAGCTTGAACAGCTGGTCCGCGAGGTCCCGCCCCTGGTGCTGGAGCTCGTCGTCAGTCAAGTTGCGAATCTTGTCGGATTTCATAAATCAGTTTCCAGTTCTGTTTTCCCAGTTTCTAATTCTTAATGCGCCGTCTCGCGTTTGACCAAAGTCGTCCGCAATGGCAGTTTGTGTGACGCCAGGCGCATGGCCTCCGTGGCATCCGCGAGCGCGACCCCTTCCATCTCGAACAAAATCTTTCCCGGACGCACAACCGCAACCCAGTGATCCGGCGCGCCCTTCCCTTTGCCCATACGAGTTTCAGCCGGCTTCTTGGTGACAGGCTTATCGGGGAATACCCGGATCCAGATCTTTCCGCCACGTTTTACGAAGCGGGTCATGGCCACGCGGCTAGCTTCGATCTGACGATCGGTAATCCAGCCCGGCTCGAGCACCTTCAGCCCGAAGTCACCAAACGCCAGCGTGCTTCCGCGCCAGGCTTTTCCGGTCATGCGGCCGCGCTGCTGCTTGCGGTACTTTACTTTCTTTGGCATCAACATAAGTCAGCTCTTAGCTCTTAGCTTCTAGCTCTTGGCCAAACCTTCTGGCTTACTTCTGGTTTCTGACCTGCCTAAAACGCGCCCACGCCCTGCTGCTGTTCCTTCTTCTTGGTCGGAAGTATTTCGCCCTTGTACACCCAGCACTTCACACCAATCACGCCGTAAGTCGTCCTTGCTTCGGAGAAGCCATACTCGATGTCGGCACGCAGGGTATGCAGCGGCAGGCGTCCCTGCAAGTACCATTCCGAGCGCGCGATTTCATTGCCATTCAATCGCCCGCTAACCCGGACCTTGATCCCCTTGCAGCCGAAGCGCAGCGCAGAATCCACCGCCTTACGCATCGCCCGCCGGAATCCTACACGCTTTTCCAACTGCAGCGCGATCGCTTCCGAAACCAGTTGCGCATCGAGTTCAGGCTTATGCACTTCCTGGATATCGACAAACATTTCCCGCGAAGTGCGTTTCTGCAGATCGGCCTTCAGCTTGTCGATTTCCGCGCCCTTGCGTCCGATGATGATTCCCGGACGCGCCGTCTTGATAATAATGCGCAGCTTGTTGCCCGGACGCTCGATCTCGATCGAGCTCACGCCCGCCGACTTGAGTTTTTCCTTCAGCTCATTCTTCAGCTTGATGTCTTCGAGCAGCAGTTTGTCGTAGTCCCGCTCCACAAACCAGCGCGACTTCCAGGGCTTGGTGTAGCCAAGACGAAAACCATAAGGATGGACTTTTTGTCCCATTGCTTCTCCTAAATTCAATCCTAAATACTTTCAGATCCTTCGCTAACGCTCAGGATGCCCGCAGCGGGCTCCCGCTTCGCTCACGCCCGCAAGACGCGGTCACTTTGCAGCCACCTTCTTCTTGCTCGTCTTTCCAGCCGCCTTCTTCACCACCGGAGCCCGCCGCTTAGCCGGAGCCCCAGCCGATTTCGCCCGCGTCTGACCAGAAGGATGAGCCGCGCCATTCCCACGCTCCGCCAGTATCAGCGTGATATGCGAAATGCGACGCTGATAGCGGAAAGCGCGTCCCTGCGGCGCCGGACGAATGCGTTTCATGCGCGGACCGTCGTTGGCGATGGCGCTCTTCACATACAGATTGTCGAGCTCGATATCCAGATTTTTCTCGACGCTGAGAAAGTTCGCATTGTCCAGCGCCGACTGCAACAGCTTGCCCACATGCGCCGCCACGCGCTTCTTGGTGAACAACAGCGTGTTGCGCGCCTCTTCCACCTTGCGCCCCTTGATGAGTTCCAGCACCAGCCGCGCCTTCTGCGGCGACACTCGCAAGTAACGCATTTCGGCTCGGAATTCCATTTGCGTCTCCCCTTATGCCTTCGGCGCCGAAGGCGCTGACGGAGTAATCGCTCCCGGACCTCCCGGGATGCCCGCCGGCTTCGCCGCCACTTCCGTCGCCGCCCGCATGGAGTGGCCTTTGAAGTTGCGCGTGAAGCTGAACTCGCCCAGCTTGTGCCCGACCATGTTTTCGGTGACGTATACCGGAATGAATTTCTTGCCGTTGTGCACCGCGATGGTGTGGCCCACCATCTCCGGAACCACCGTGGAACGCCGCGACCACGTGCGCAAAACTTTCTTCTCGTTGCGCGAATTCATACCCTCGACCCGCGACATCAGGAAGCCATCCACGTACGCGCCTTTTTTAGTTGAACGTGCCATAAATCGCTCTTCGCCTCTAGCTCTTAAGCTTCTAGCTCAAAACTGTGTCATTCCGACGGCTCGCGCAGCGATCCGGAGGAACCTGCTTTTATGCCCGCCGCTTTACTTCTTGCCTCTGCGGTTCACAATAAATTTGTCCGTCCGCTTGTTATTCCGCGTCTTGTATCCACGGGTCGGCTGCCCCCACGGCGTCACCGGATGCCTTCCTCCCGAAGTCTTGCCTTCACCCCCACCATGCGGATGGTCCACCGGATTCATCGAGACGCCTCGGTTTACCGGACGCCAGCCCAGCCAGCGCGTTCGTCCGGCTTTGCCGATGGTGATATTTTCGTGGTCAAGATTGCCCACCTGGCCAATCGTCGCCATGCAGTCCTGCGAAATCTTGCGCGTTTCGCCCGAAGGCAACTTCACCAGCGCGTAATCGGACTCTTTCGCGATCAACTGCGCTGCGCCGCCCGCCGAGCGCACCATCTGCGCGCCCTTGCCGGGCTTCAGTTCGAGATTGTGAATCGACGTGCCCGGCGGAATATTGCGCAGCGGCAAAGCATTGCCGACAAGAATGTCGGCTTCCGGCCCGCTGACAACTTTCTGCCCGACCTTCATTCCTTCGGGCACCAGAATGTAACGCTTCTCGCCATCGGCATAGGCCAACAATGCAATGCGCGCCGAGCGGTTGGGATCGTATTCGATCGTGGTCACGGTCGCCGGGATACCCGCCTTCTCGCGCTTGAAGTCAATGATGCGCAGCTTCTGCTTGTGTCCGCCGCCGCGATGCCAGCTCGTAATATCGCCCGAGTTGCGACGCCCACCGGTGCGCTGCTTTTTCTCGATCAGCGGTTTGTGCGGATGTCGCGTCGTGATGTCGTCGTTGACGATCGTCGTGCGGTAGCGCAACGTCTGCGTCGTCGGTCGGTACGTTTTGATTGCCATAATCAGCTCTTAGCTATGAGCTTTTAGCCCTTAGCTCAAATCTCTACTCGTCATTCCGCACCACGCGAGCGGCGAGGAATCTGCTTCTTGCTACTTCTATAAATTCTGCGCGTACTCCGGCATCTTCTCGCCGGCACGCAGTCGGACATACGCCTTCTTCCAGTCGGGACGGTAGCCGGCAAACTTTCCGCGCCGCCGTTCTTTCCCGGGATACATCGCGGTACGGACGGACATTACCTTGACCTTGAAAATCGTCTGCACCGCTTGCTTCACTTCCGTCTTCGTCGCGCCCGGAGCAACCTGGAAGACCAGCGTGTTCTGGTTTTCCTTGATCGCCAGACCTTTTTCGGTTATCACCGGACGGCGAATGATCTGGTATGCGGATTTCATCAGGCCACCTCCGCCGCTTTGTCATGCCGCGTGCGCTTCCGCGGCGCCGCCGACGCCTTCTTCGCGCCTTCGTCTTCTTCCTTCGCCGCCTTGCGCTGCCGCTTGGGCAAAGTATCTTTTAATGTGAGCTGCAGTTTTTCGATGGCGGGATGGGAAAAAATCACGCGATCATACTTCAGCAAGTGATAAGGATGAACCTCGTTGCCCGGAATCAACTCGAGACCCTTAATATTGCGGGCACTCAATTCGAGATTGCGATTGCCGGCATTGGGCGCTTCCACGATCAGCACCGTCTTTTCAACATTGAGCGCCTCGAGGGCGGCCCGGAATTCCTTGGTCTTCGGTTCCTTCACAGCGAACGCATTCACAATCGTGAGCTTGCCGTCGGCAAACTTCGACGCCAGCGCCGAGCGCAATGCACCCAAAAGTTTCTTGCGCGGAAACGCATAGTCGTAGGAGCGCGGCACCGGACCGTGCACCGTCCCGCCGTGGCGCCAGAGTGGGGAACGGATCGAACCAATACGCGCTCGCCCCGTGCCTTTCTGCTTCCACAGCTTCTTGCCCGAACCGGAAACCTGCCAGCGGGCCTTGGTCGCATGCGTGCCGCGGTGCTGCCCGGCGCGGTAATGCTTCACCGCTTCCCAGAGCAGGTCTTCATTGACCGCGCCGAAGATTTCATCGGCGAGATCGAAGGTTCCGACCTTTTCGCCGCTCAAATTGTGAATATCGATCGTTGCCATATTGCTTTTTCCATGTACCGCGGGCCGTCTTGCCCGCAACTCTCATCGCTCCATGCAACGCGGGCAACAGTGCCCGCGCCCCACTTTAAGCTTTCTTCGCCGCTCTCTTCGCCGCCTTCAACGGATCCACCGTAGCCGAACCCGCAAATCCGCGACGCTCTCTAGGAGGCTTCTTCGCCTTGCTGATAATCAGGTACCCGCCCTGCGGCCCCGGCACGCTGCCTTCCACCACCAGAAGATTCTCTTCCTTGTCGACGCCCAGCACGCGCAAATTACGCTGCGTTACCCGCGCATGGCCCATATGCCCCGACATGCGCATTCCTTTGAACACGCGCGAAGGAAACGCCGACGAGCCAATCGATCCAGTGATCTGGAACATCGATCCGTGCGACTTGGGACCGCCGCCGAAGTGATGCCGCTTCACGACGCCCTGGAACCCTTTTCCCTTGCTGACTCCCACGATGTCGACGAACTTTTCGCCTTCAAAAATCTCCACCAGCACGCGGTCGCCAACCTTCACCGCTCCCTCGCCGTCGCCATCGCTCTCAAGCGGCACTTCGCGCATGAATTTCACCGGAGGAAGATTATTCTTCGCCAAGTGTCCGCGTGCTGGCTTGGTGAGCCGCGACTCTTTCACAAACTCAACCAGGCCAATCTGCGCCGCTTCGTATCCGTCCTTCACCGCCAGCTTATGTTGCGTGACCACGCAAGGACCAGCCTGCAGCACCGTGACCGGGCGGACGTCGCCCTTCGAGTCAAACAGCTGCGTCATGCCGACCTTCTTGCCCAGAATGCCTGTAACTTTGATCGCCATCTTCGTCTCCACCCAGCTTGGCTCGTCGCTACGACGACTATTGGCTGGCACTGTGCCGCGGGCGCCTCGCCCGCGAAAGCCGCGGAGCTTCGCTCCGCCGAACAGCTGTCCCCACATCAGCTATTTATGTTCTTTACCGAATGCCTTAATCTCCACATCCACGCCCGCGGGCAGATCGAGCTTCATCAGCGCATCTACCGTCTGCGCCGTCGGATCTAGAATATCCAGCAAACGTTTGTGGGTGCGGATCTCAAACTGTTCCCGCGACTTCTTATCCACGTGCGGCGAACGCAGCACGCAGTATTTGTTCTTCATCGTGGGCAGTGGAATCGGACCAGCTAACCGCGCTCCAGTGCGCTTGGCCGTTTCCACAATCTCGCTTGTCGACTGATCCAGAATGCGGTAGTCGTAAGCTTTCAATCGAATCCGGATTTTCTCGTTTCCAATCACGTTTCACTCTCTTTGCCCCTCCTGCGTCTGCAGGAGGAAAGAACTGGCGGCGAGCTGCAAGCCGCTTTTGAATCTGCTGTATGTGCAGCGGTACTCCTGCCCGCTTCGCATACAGCGCCCACAACCTCGCGGGCGAAACTGCCCGCGCCACACCTACTACTGGACAATCTCCGTAATGGTTCCGGCGCCTACCGTGTGCCCGCCTT